>Ga0334889_1001217_pt1 | contig 35197 bp, 31 predicted proteins | sample GraSluR1_MG_2_FD_207222 | JGI IMG/M metagenome (GOLD analysis project Ga0334889, IMG submission 207222) | Sludge microbial communities from methane-producing bioreactor in Wageningen University, Netherlands - Granular Sludge_8_08-R1 | ecosystem: Engineered > Bioreactor > Anaerobic > Unclassified...
TTTCAACAATGTCAAAAGCGATGCCGAAGATCAGGATGTTTATGATGTTGCCGTCCAGTTGGCCAGCCTGCAGAAGTATACCCTTGACGGCGTTGAGCGTACGAACAGCATGCAGTTAACCAGTTAAGGTAAGCAAAAATTAAAGGAAAGGTGGTGAAAAAAATGGCTACACAGGTTGGTGATGTAACAAGTTATAAGCGATTGTATCTGCAGTTTGCCGATTCGGACGGGAATACCAAGAATATTACTCTCAATAATCCCAAAAACCTGGATGACGGAGATTATGCTGATCTGGCTGCCCAGGATGCCGCGATCGAAGCTGTTATGGACACAATTATTACTAAAAACATTTTCCAGAACAAGGGAAATGATCTGGTAGAAAAAGTGAATGCCCGCATCGTGGAATACCAGAGCACCGATGTAATGGATGCCGGATAATTGATTATTTTGTCTTAATTTGAATATTCCCTGCGGCCTTGCTTTTCAGGGAGTCATTCTTTTATTCTTCCAGCTTCCTCAATTGCAGGCTGCAGGTTTTAGAAAAGAGGTTATAAAAATGATGTTGAATATAGTTTACAAAATGGTTGTTAAAGTAATTAGCGGGGCATCACCGGAGATCAGAAACCAGATCAAGGCATTTCTGGCCGATCTGGAAGAGAAGGCAAAGCAGACTTCCAATCCGGTGGATGATATCCTGGTTATGTGCCTGCGTATTATCATGGGGTTCTGATTATGCTCAAAAGCCCTAAAAACCGGATCAGGATATCGAAAAATTTTATACTTTCCGAGTTTCAGTGCCCGTGCTGTAAGAGAGTGATCTTGGATTTCCGCCTGCTGGACATGCTGGAAATTCTTCGCAGGAGAATAGGGGATAAGCCGATAATCATCAATTCCGGTTACCGATGCCCTTTCTATAACGAGAAGGTGGGAGGAGTTCCCGGAAGCTATCATCTTTACGGTATGGCAGCAGATGTCAGGGTCCCGGGGATGGATCCGGGGAAGCTGATCAACTATGCCTTTGATGTAGGTTTTTTAGGGCTGGGTTTATACCAAACTTTTTGCCATCTGGATATCCGCTCCAAATACGCGAGCTGGGAAGGGTAAAATGTATTAAAATGGATATAGAATATATACTGAAATTAATAGCAAATAACGGTTTTCCCCTGGTTTTATCAATCTATCTGGTCATGAAGCTGGAGTATTTTATTAATGAGCTGGTCAAAAACCAGAAGGAGTTTTCCCGGAATGTAACTTCCGAGATTAAGGAAATAAACCATTCCATCAACGATCTGCGCATTTTTATTGCCAGCAGCGACCGAAAGCCTTGATATACAACGGTTTCAGGCTGGTTTTAAAATATTGCCGATATGTGGAATATTTTAATTCCGAGGGTTATTGTTCATGTCGGTTTAAAAAAATCCCGTAAAAAGGCTATATTTAAGCATATATTTTCCAGTTCTCCAAAAATAACCCATATACAGGCATTTATTAGTAATAACTAATCTTTAAACCTTTATTAATGCTATTATCTCTGTATTTATTCACAATGATAGGGAATTGTGTGGAAAAGTGTTTTCATGTTAGTTTTATATGTTGACAATTATATATTGAAAAGGTAAATTGGAATCATCATAGATAGCTTATAGATATATTTATATTGGTTGGTATTATTTTGTTATTTTTAAAATACTATTGGTTAGAATTATTAACTGTAATTTTGGCTTTCTTATCCACAATAATATCATTCTCTGCTTGGAGGCCTTCATTTTTCCCACCTAACAGTCAAATATTATTAATTATAGGTTTATTTCTAAATTTATTTGGTGCTATTAAAGTATATAAGTCTGTAATACCTGGGCCTGTTCATTATGCAAAAAGCGGCCAAGATAGGGATGCTCATCCAGTTGCAACATTAGACGAACTTATTGCAAAAAAAGGACTTAGTTATATTATGACCGGTATTATATTTCAAATTATATCTGTTATATTTGCAATATTTAATAATTAAAAGAATGGAGGAAGACAGTGGATATAAGAAAGATTCTTGTTATATTCCTCTTAGTTGTAGTTTACATATCTTTAAATGAGCTTGATATTTTATGTTAGAAAATTTTTCTAAAAATCAATTAGCCAACATTCCAGCTAATCACTATTTTACAGCCCTTTCAGGAAATAAAAGGATAAAATTATATTGGAATATATTATAGACAAATCCGGGTAGATAAAACCTAAAAGTGCTAATATAATTATTTTACCATCCCAGGCACCAGAAAAATTTTTACTAACAAGAGTGATTCAAATAAAAATAATAGGGAGTTTAAAAGATGGATACAATCAAAAATATAATAGTTTTTATTGCTCTATGGGTTTTCAGTTATTTTGTAGTGGATTCTATAGATGGTCGCAGAATTTTTTTTAATGAAGCAGCTAGAATCGATCACCAAATAAATCTTTGGATATTTGGTTTGGCAATGGCAATTTTAATAGCTTATGTATGGAATAGGTTATTTAAGAAAATAAATAGGAAATGATTTCTGTCATAGTTGCAATATTTAATAATTAAAATAACGGAGGAAGATAATGGATATAAAAAAGATTCTTGTTATATTTATATTAGTTGTAGCATATAGCATTTTTTTCTGGCCTACATTATATTTATATACAAATACAGCTCAGAATATTTTAGTAAGAATAAATAGAATTACGGGAGATGCGTATTATTTTCTCGGGGATGGTTATTGGCGTAAAATAAGTAATAAAGAGAACAGTATAGAGTTAGGTAAAAGTGATAGGAAGGAGGAAAAAGAATATACCGTATTTAAACCAATAGAATTAGAAGAGGAAGAAAAAACAATCAATGATATTGGCTTTATTATTCCTTCGGAAGAGAAATAATAAAAAACATATAGTAGTGGGTTAAACCTTTAGAACAGGAGCAAGAAACAGATTATAGACCAACTATTGTATCTTGAAAAAGGAGAAGATAACCCAGAAATATTACGTCTTACAACTGTAGGTATTTTTATTATGGAGATGGATGCCCTAATAGACTTTGAGTGGCAATGATGGCAATATATTGGTTTTTTACTGTTTTGCTTAATAATTTATTACAACAAAAAACAGAAGATTCATATAAAATGATGCAATTAGCTTCGTTACTGTCTAGTTATACAAATACTATTTCTGATCTAATTGAAAATAAATATAAAATTATTTTAGACAAAAAATGATTCAACAAAATAAATTTGACATTACCCTCTAATATCTCTACAGTAAGTAGTAAGTAATAAGTAATATTAACGAGGGTATAGCTATGAGTAATCGATTAGTTGCCTCTAAAGAAAATCCTTCCCCGGAACCTTCTCCCCGCTTTGATCATGAAAAAGCAAAAAAAGTTTTTTACTTTTTAGATATCAATAATGAAACCAAAAAAGATTACCAGGCCAGAATCATGCATTTCCTTGATTTCATTACCGATAAGGGAATGGACCGGGACAGCTTCCTGGAATATAAAAACTATCTCAAATCCCGGACCGATTATACTGTATCTACCAAAAACAAATATCTAGTTACGGCAAAAGTCTTTCTGAAAGAATTAAACCGCAGAGGAATTCTCCCTGCTGATATTACCCAGAACATTAAATCATTCAGCCAGTCTAAAAAACACAAAAAGGAAGGCCTGAATGATGAAGAGGTAGACAAGCTTGCTTATGCCTTAAAGGAGCTGCCTAATACTTCAAAAAATACCCGTATTAAGGCAATTATCAGTCTATTGGTATTACAGGGATTAAGGCAGGTGGAGATTACCCGGTTGAATGTCAAAGATGTTGATCTGATCAGAAAGACGGCACTCATTGAGGGAAAGGGCAGAGATGATAAAGAAATCATCTATTTGCACCCGGAAACAGTTAAACATATCAAATACTATCTCAAAAAGAATAATCTTAAAGACGGCGCTCTTTTTGTTTGTAAGAGCAATAACAACAAAAACAAGAGGATTACTACCAGGGGATTGAGAATGATTATTAAAAAAGTATTAAATGACCTGGAAATAGATAAATGCGTGCACGGTTTCCGGCATTACTTTACCACTACCTTAATTAAAAATTATAAAGGTGATCTCCTGAGAGTTGCCCAGTATACCAGGCATAGAAGTTTGGAAATGCTGCAAGTTTACAATGACAACATCAAAATGGAAGAAGATTTACCAAACTATTACAAGACATTTGCAGGAGTGAAGTTTTAATAAAAAAGGGAATCCTTTAATGAAAAAAAATATTTTTTATTCATTAGATATTGTTTTTATTATAATAATTCTTCTCTTTTTAACAGTCTCTTCCCAAGCAATTGATGTCAAAGATTATATAAAAAGTTTCTATCTTTCTTCATTAGAAGAGCTTGATTTGTATGAAAAGGAGTTTATCGATTTATTACAGAAGTTACCAGAAGAAAAACAGGAATATTATGCTAAAGAAGTTTATAAAAATGGTTTTTCTCTGGAACTTTTAAAAGAAGTTAAAGACGGTAAAAAAATTCAAATATCTACAAGTAATTCACCTATTACCATTACACCCAGAGAAAAACCAATTGAAAGTCTACCTTCTCTTATAAAAAGAATCAAAGCATCCGTCGTCGTTGTTTTAACTTATAAGGGTAGATTTGATATCGCATTAAAAGAAAAAGAAGATTCTATTTTATATCAGGGTAGTGGTTTTTTTATCAGTCAAGATGGTGATATTATTACTAATTATCACGTGCTTCAGGGAGCAGGCTCTGCTGAGATAAAAACTTCAGATGGAAAAACTTATCCTATAACTTATATCGTAGTGGGAGATGAACAAACCGATATTATCCGTCTTTCAGTAAATATTCCTTCTGAAAATGTCTATCCTTTATCCTTAAATAAAACACTCCCAGAAGTAGGAGAAAGAATAATTGTGTATGGTAGTCCATTAGGTCTGGAAAATACAGTCAGTGATGGGATTGTATCTGCTATAAGAGACATTCCCGAGTACGGAAGGATTATTCAAATAACCGCTCCCGTATCTCCTGGCTCCAGTGGTAGCCCAGTCTTAAATATGAAGGGAGAAGTTATCGGAATAGCTACCTTTCAAATGATAGAAGGGCAGAATTTAAATTTTGCCATTCCCAGTGAAAGGATAGCTGGGCTTACTTTATCAGAAGAAAATAAAGCATCTACTATTGAAGAGGTTTTTGGGCAGGAGAGTAAAGCAAAAAAAGTGATTCTTACTACTGATGAGGAAAAAATAAAGAGTGTTATAAACGAATTTTTCGGGGCACTTAGTAATCAGAGTTGGAACAAGGCAAAAAGCTATTGTGTTTATGGTTCTAAAATGTATGATATCGTTGGCGAAATGAAAACGGCTTACGATTATATGTCTTCGTCCTCTGGTATCATAATTATTGATATGGCTGTAGATGATATTGTGAATGTATCTATTGATGGGGAATATAGCAAGGCTTTTTGTTATTATAGTTTCTTATTGACTGTTTATAATGGTGGAGATTATGAAAGGAATATAAACCATGGTTATATCAATTTACAGAAAATTGGTAGTAATTGGAAGTTGGTAGGTCTAGGTTTATAAAGTAAAGAAGAGGGTAAATAATTGTTGGAGAAAAAGAAAGATAAATTATACTGGAATTCATTGGAAAATTTAGGGGTAAGTAGAAGGTTAGAAATAAGTTTTACAGGATGATAAAAACAATCTTCTACTTCCGATAATGCTAATTACAGGAAGTAGAAAAGAGGACCTTATTTTTTCAAAAAGTTGGTTTGTTATGACTACAAAAAAATCAAATGATGATATTATTTTATCCATAGGAGAGCTGGCCAAGGTTTCCGGGGTCAGGCAAAGCACGTTAAAATATTATACTGAAATTGGCATATTGCCTTTTAGCCAGGATGGAGAAAGACTGATCCGGAGATACAAAAAAGATGAGACATTGAACCGGCTTGATGAGATTAGGGAATTAAAAGATAAGAATATGACAATCAAGGAAATCGTTGAATATTTTGAAAAGTGATTTATTGGATATTTTAACTAACTTGTAAATTCTATTTAGTGATTAGAAAGAAGGATGGGCTTGTATATTTTTATAGATGAGAGTGGCGATTTAGGGAACAACAAGATTCATGAGTACTTTGTTATAGCAATGGTTTTTTGTAAAGATAAAGATATTGTTGATAAATTAAACAAAATGATTAAGAGACATAATCACTATTTATGGAATAATGGTTGGCCAAGAAATGTAGAAATAAAGGCTAACCATCTTTTTAACTATAAAACTATATCAGAAATAAAAACAAGTAAACTTACATTTAATCCAAAAATGTATCTTCAAAAAATATATAGAGATCTTAATCAATTAGAAATAAAAGCTGGTTTTATTATTCATAAACCAGGAAACGAAGGCAAAGGATTTAAATGTTTACACAAAGAGAAGATTTACAATTTCTTATCTAAAAATCTTTATATTGAATGTTTTTGCTATCTAGAATCACCTCTTTTTATTACTGTTGATCAAAGAAATACTACTTTGGTAAAAAAAGAAAAATTTGTTGACAGAAACATTCAAAGGCTGAACTTAAGTTATCAAGGATATATAGAAAACGAGCTTACTTACCAGTTTGCTATGTGGCGCTATATTCAACCTAATATAGAAATAGAATTCTGCAATTCGAAACGTGTTTTGGGATTGCAGGTTGCTGATTACCTTGCCTGGGCTATTAGAAAGAAACATGAGGGTAAATGTTATTGGGCGAATTTGCTTAGAAATATAGATACTATTGAAAAAGAAGATAATCTATAAAAAAATAAGCAGTGTTTAGATTGGCTTCGGCTAGGACACACCTAGCTTATCGGGAATTGGTATCTATTACCAATTCATGACTCCACCCTTTCACACTGCAATTAAATTATACCATAACCAAAAAACCTGTCAATAGCCCGAACTGCTTAGTGTTTTTTGTGTTCCTTTCACCTTAAATGGAATTTAAAAAAGGATTATATCACTAGACTTACAGGAGACAAATATGATAAAAAACCAAGACTTATAAGTTGCATGATAGTTTATCATATCACCAGTCAATTCATAATACTTTAAAGCAGCATCGAATAAAAAATATTGTCTTATTTTTTCATGGCAACGACCTGGCTAATATAATTGATCAGAGAAATTGCTTTTAAACTATTAATTTTGTTTCCATAATCCAGCGATTCTCCATGAAGGACCATGTGTCTATTTAATCCTGTAAAATTGGTTGGCCTTTCGCGTTCTGAGGCATTAATTGGAAGGGTTTCAGCAAGAGGGCTCAATAAAACAGCCGTTAAATTATTAGCAACTATTTGATTAACATACATAGCTATTTGAGGTCTCCCATTAGACTTTATGAATAAATATTGCCCAAACACTTCTTTACAAATACCATCGGTCTGAGCAAGAAAAACAGGAATAGAAAGATAGTATTCTCCCCGTTGATGAGCACCAAAAGTTGCTTTAAGTATATTTGCCCTGTGAGGAAATTTATTTAAAAGAATTTTTTCTATTTCTACTGCTCGTCTCTCATAATGCTCAATAAGCGCATCCTCAGCTTTTGCTATATTCCCCTCATCTAATATATCCCTGAGGTTCCATAGAAATGTCAAGTCTATCTCAAAATCTAAATACCATCCATTTTCCCCTAATAGTAAAAGTACTTCTTGAATATGTTCAGGTAATTCCTGAAAACTTTTTTTTAGATCATCTAAAACTGGGATTACCATTTTCTGCATTACTTTTTGAAGGTTATCACTCATATCAGCTAATTTTGATAAATCAATAGAACCTCCAATATTGGAATTCATTTTTTTACCAAATGATTCTATTTCCTTATAAATTAATTTCATAGAATTTGCAGGCTTTTCCATCTCTTCTGTAATATATGACAATCTTTCGCCTAGCTGTCCTGATAGCCTATTTAATTCTTTAAAATAAGCACTTAAAGATTTTTTATTATCCATAATTAATCACTTAATATAATTTTCTATTCATTTTACAACATCCTTTATGTCCCTATGCTCCATTTTTTTCTAATTCTACATCAAGCTTTGAACTAAAATTGTAATTGCCATTTTTTAAATGATTAAAATAATAATCATAATCCTCTGGTGTTAAAAAGTTAAAAAAGTATTTATTTTCATTTTGTTGTTCATTGAGTATATTAAAATGTTTTTTTGCTGCTTTGTATTTGGCCTTATTTTCATCAGAAGGATCTCCAATTTCTTCATCCCCCTTTATCTCTGCAACCAATATATTGTTTTTTATCTTAATAAAGAAATCTGGGTTGAATTTTCCTCGTTTAGGGTGTTCTCCTTTTCTCCATGCATATTCAATTTGGTAAAATTTCTGATCACTTGATTTTATCCAGGAATCTATTATTTTTGCAATCTCAGGGACTACTAGTTTTTTAATAAATAGACGTTCAGGTTTATGATCGGCAATAACTAAATTTAAAGGTGTCTTAAGATTATAAGTATTGTCTATTCCCAACATGGCAGAAACTGGCCTTGTTTCATCTTTTTCAAGATCTTTTAAAAAATTAATACTATCATCATCGCTAAGTTTGTAGGATAAATCATCATAAAATATCGTGGCATCTCCACGTTTTAATGCAGCATATCCAATGCTTGTTTTGTTTCTATCGGTAGTTCTTACCTCAACCAATGCTTTTGGAGACATTTTATAACGAACTGTCTTAGTTGCAGAGCGTCGAATCACACCAAATGCATTATATATTCTTTGCCTGTTTTCTTCACTTATTTGTTTTCCCGTTTCCCCTATCCGTTCTAGGGATTTTTTAATAATTTTCTTTAGCCAGGTTAAATTATATTTTTCTGTATAATTTGTAGGATATTCTGTTTCCGTTGTTTCCATATCTATTGATTTAAACCGGTTATAAATCTGTTCTGCTATTTCATCTATTGAAAACATTTTATACTTTATTAATGTCTTTTTTATCCGGCTCTCTCCTGTTGTTGCTCTAACATATTCAGTCTCCCTCTCCAATTCCGGAGATTGTCTGATAAGCGTTACAAACCCTTTTGTAAATTCATATTCCTTTTTTTGCTCGTATTCTTCTATCTCTGTTGTTTTAGCATAATCAATGTTATGAAAAGTAAAATGGTATTTTTGTTCTTTATCAACAGGAAAAGAATAAATACGTTTTTCAATCTCTAATACTTCATCAACCAAGTACTTTATTCTGCTAGACCAGCGGGCATGATTAAAAACTGTAACCACTGGTTTTTGTCCTAGATAAGCCTCTGGTATTCTTAATCCTCTTCCAAGTACCTGGGCAATTAATAATTTACTGTTAAATGCCCTTTCTTCATGAGGAACAATTTGAAATACATTCTTAACATCCCATCCCTCTGTTAGCATACTCACTGAAACTATCCACTCTATAGGACTATCAGACCTATCCACGTCTTTAAGTTTTCTAACACTCTCTTTGTGTTTTGGCGAAGATGTTACTTCCAATACTTTTTTAGCTGCATCTTCTTCAGTAATGTTCTCTGTATCTGCTAAGGAGTGGATCAATTCTTCAGTTATTCTGTTAGCAGCTCCAATATCTTTTGTAATAAGAATTGTCAATGGTTTTATTCGTCTATACTTTATTTTTTTGTTTTCAATATGATTGTCATAAATCTTTTGGAAATTTTCACCTGGTCCATTTGAAACATCCTCAGCAACATAGTCAATAACTTTTGCAAAGCCTTGTTCAATCGCTTCACGTAAAGAATAAAGACTAATTACATCAGTAAAATATTCATTCCCAATATAGCAAGTTCCGGACAAACCAACGATATATTTAAACCCAAATTCATCATCAATTAAGAATTCTTTCCACTTCTTAAAAGACTTGCCTGTTTGATTATATACATGATGTGTTTCATCGTTTACTACAAGAGCCCTATCCCCTTTCCCGCTTAGACTTTCCCGGATAGAAGATTTAACATGTTCATACAATGCGTGACAATTCTCTACGCAGATGCTTCCCTTTGTAATACTTTCAGTAGCATTTATGATATGAGGGTTTCTAATTTTAGCTTCATCTGGTAATAAATCTCTCAATGTTTCATCAGCGGATAGTTTTTTAAACTTTTCCATTAAACCGTCTTCAATGGTAGTTGAAGGACAAACAACTAACACATAATCTACTGCACCCTCTGCTAACATAATCCGGGCAATACCGTAAATGACATAACTTTTCCCCGTAGCTGTTGCCAAATCAAGAGAACAGGACAATTTTTTTGGAAATTGTAAATGTTTTCTGAATTGCTCAAAAGTTCCATATAAGTCTTGTAAAGCCTCATTATTATGGTAATTTTCTTCTACCAAATCAGAAATATTATTATAGTTCTTCCCTAATAAGTAAAAAAGCGTATTCCTAATAGCAATTTTCTGATATTCTCTCTCACCGCATAGAGCATCTATAAATCCCTCATATTTATTAATATCAAAAGTAACGGGATTTATACTTTTATTAAGCTTTAAAACAAGATCTCTATTAAGAAAGCGTTGGTGATCAAGCATAATAAATTCTCTTCCCCTTTACCTTTGCTGGTTTGTCTTAAAATCTTGTAGTGTTTTTACTTCTCTGTATTCATTTCCATAAATATCCAGGTATATTATCATAATCTGTTTTTTAAATTCTTCCATAGGTAGATATACTTTCCAGTTATTTTTTTCTATTTCGCTCGCATAAATCACTTTATCAACACTAAACACTTCTCCATCATAATTAAAATCAATCATAATCATGGAAAGTGATTCCCGATTATCAAGCTGACTTGCTCCTTTAAGCATGGCTTCGCTTTTAAAGGTTTTTATATTAATCATTGCATATTCAATTAATTGGTTTTCGGGTCTCCCAATAGAATAAGTGCATTGCACTTTTGGTTGTCTAATAAAATCAAAACCAACTGCATCAACTGTGGCATTAACCTGGTTTTCGTCAATAGGTTGTTTGATTGCTTCAAAGTCTTTGTTGTGTAGTTCATTTATAATGGAATAAGGAATGCGAAGTATATAATACCGGGAAGATCCTTTCTCGATATAATCCTCTAAAAAGACAACGCTGGCAGCAGGAGCAATGATAAAAAATTGACTTCCTATTTTTGGACCAACCATGGAATGTAAATCATCTATAAAACCATAATCCAATACGACTCCGCCTTCTTTTTGATGATCAAATACAAGCACATCAGATTGTCCTTTATAGCCATCCATTTCAATACCCGATATAGTATGTTTATTATCTCTACAGTTAAATAACAATAAGGCAAACCTTCTCCATTCTTCCCAGGGAAGTTGTCTTAATTTTGAGAAGTCATACAAGCCCGCATGATAAAGAGTAAAGGGTCGTGCTTGTAAATTTTTCCCTTTATTTCCGATTTCACTTTTTAAATTCAGCATTCTTTTTTGCATGGTATATATAGCTAATTTACCGCAATCTATACCAATCCACTGCCTACCCAATTTTTCAGCAACAGCCATTGTAGTTCCCGATCCTGCAAATGCATCAAGTATTAATTCATTATTATTTGTAACCATATTTATTATTCTCTCCAACAATGCCTCACTCTTTTCGGTAGGGTATTTATATCTAAAAGAATAACCGGATATATCGTTCCATAAATTATTACACAAACTTTCTTCAGATGCTGGGATAAAATACTCTGGCTTACCAGTATTAGGTTTTGGTCTAAGAAATTTTAATTTTTTGTTTTTTCTTCTTCGCCAATAATCACCTAAAGTTTCTTTTTTTGAGTATTCTTTTTCCCAGATTTCATAATTTTTCTTTGCTGTAAATGCTTTTTCTTTTGTCCAATGCCAATGCCTATTAGGAGCTGGTTTAAAACCAAATATTTCGTAATCCATACCATTTCTAAATCCAGCAGCATCAAATGCATGCCACCTATCTGGTTTAAAATTCTTTCTTGTAGGTGGCATTAATAGTAGTGTTTCGTTTTTTGAATATAATAAAACTGTATCAAATTCCTCATTAAGCTTTTTTACTCTTTCTCTTTCCCTAATATTTTTTTTAACCCTATTAACCATTATTTCATTTCTAAAATTGTTCTCCCCAAACAATTCATCCATTATCACTTTCATATAATGTTTTTTGCGATAATCTAAGTGTATACAAATAGCACCGCTTTTGTGTAACAACTCTTTTAGAAATACAAGTCTCTTTCTTAAAAACTCAACAAATTTAGCGCCGGCTATTTTATCTTGATATGCCTTTTGGTCTTGACTCCCTCTGAATTCTTGTTTTGTAGCAAAAGGAGGATCAATATAAATTAACTTGACTTGTCCTTTTATTTCTGGATCATCTAATAGTGTTTTCATTATCTGAAGATTATCACCAAAAATGAGTTTGTTTGTCCACGTATTTCCATTTGATCCAAATGATTTTATCGGCTGCAAAGGAACCGCCATGGTATCGGCCAAAATGTCCTCTTCCCTCTTCTTACCTTCATAAATTAATTCATACTCTTTTTTTTCAGGAGGGAACAGAATGTGTTTATAATCTAAGGGCATATCGTCACCTTTGCCCAATATTTCCATGATACGTTCTCTATCTCGGCTATTTATATTCGCCACCAATTTCCTCCTGATAGTTATTTTTAATATATATTCGTTTATTCCTGGTAAATAAGAGAGTGTTTTTACTGCGGATATTGCTATAACTTTTTTAAGTTTAATAAATTAAAATGTGAAATGCAACAAAAAGCCAATAAATTAAGTATTTTTAAATGACTATAATTACAATTGTATAACTCTAATGGTACAACTCCAATTGACAAATCAATATGGTTATTCTATTATTTAACTACCTCAGGAGATTATCTTTAGCTTTACTCAATATCTAAAAGCTAAAGGAGAATAGAAATATGAAAAAAAATGGTAAAAAATTATTTATTGTAGTAACACATATAATTAAAAAAGAAAATGATCAATATGTGGCTACCTGTCCGGAATTTGATGTATCTTCTTTTGGCGATACTGTAGAAGAGGCAAATGAAAGTTTGAAAGAAGCTATTCTATTGTATTTAGAAGGTATAGATGAATTAAAAATTCAGGACCAGATCTTTAAAGAAAAATCGATTAAAACTTATGTAAGCAGGCCAAAGTCTGTAGTAAATAATTATAAATTTGAAAAGAGACTCGACAGCCAGCCCTTTATCAAAAAAGAGCCCATGCAAGTCGCTCTATGTAATTAATGAAAGATGTCAAATACACCCTCTATAACCGGTAAAGATTTAATCAATAAGCTATGTAATGCCGGTTATATTATAACAAGAACAAAAGGATCTCACTTTTTCATAACATTACCAGGTCATCCAAAAAAATCTACTGTTGTTAAAAACACACCTAAAGATATTCCTCAGGGAACGCTTTCATCAATCAGAAAGCAATTAAGACTAACTAGAGAAGAATTCATTGATCTTATATCGTGACAAAAACAACATCTAAAATTTATAAAAATATATATTAATCTTCAAAATAATTGACATATGTTTTTATGCAGCATAATATATTAATAACACACCTGCCACGCCTCTCAACGATGCGCACCCTGGCGGGTTTTTCTTTTTAGGTTTTATACAATTGACGACTTGACGCTTTAGCGTTAAAGCGTTTTGACGTCAAAGCGTCAAGAAGTCAAATAATAAAAAATATATTTCTAGTGAATAAACTATAATTTCTCTGGATACATTAATTTCCCATCTTCAGTAAATATTATCTTGTTTATTTCTTTAAAAATAATATTCAATATTTCTTTGATAGTTTTGTTATTTTTAATAAACACATTTTTCCATTTACTTCTGATTTCTTTAAATTCACTAATAAAATTTGGCATAAACCTACTAGGGAATACATCTTTAGTGTCTTCGAGAAGCTCCAAACTATAGTCTATTTTTTCTAATCTTTGTATATCTTCATTGCTGTATCTATGGGCATGAACGTGCATATGTCTTATATCTTTAATATTTTCTAAGCTCTTTTCAACAACTTTTGTCATATTACTACAAACCTTTTTTACTTCGGGATATTGATTACTTTTGTTATATAGTCTAAGGAATTTTTTTAAAAACTTTACTACCCTTTCTTTTAAAACATAAGTTTCATCCGTATATGTTATTATCAAAAATTTAAAATAATTAATTTTCTCTAATCGGCTATTCGTCCTGGGAAAATATGAAATATATTTCACTATATTTTGCAAACTTTCAAAGGTGTCACGTATTTCCTTGAATTCACGAAAAAGAAAATCATAAAAATCATCTTGTATTATTTTTATATTACTTTCAATACTTTTTTTCTTTATAAAAAAAATATCAGCCAGCAACTCTTGGCCAAAGGCTTTTTTTTGATCTTCTGTTTTTGTGTTGTTAATAATATTTTCTCTTGCTATATTTAAGATATTTTCCCAATATTTATCAAACTCTTCCATTTTTACTCCAAATTATATGGATTTATCTTAACAAACATCTTCCAATATCAATTATTATATGCTAATATATTATCAATGTAAAACATTGTAGGTTAATATAATGAATGGAATACGTAAAAATAATATTTGTTTTGTAGGCCTGCCTTCCTGTGGTTATGTTTATGAATCGGCAAAATCATGTTTTCTAGCATGCCCTTCTGATGAAAAATATTCATTGGTTGTTGATACAATCAAAGATGTTGTCGAAGCTAAACATTATGAATGTCATGTGGCGTTAAAAAGTTTAAATCCAGGAAGTTTCGCCTTTTGTACAAAAATATGTTCAAAAATAATTCAATCACAATTTTGTATAGTTCTACTTGATCCATCTTCCTCTAAAACTAAAAAAGGATTAAAATATCCAAATCCGAACGTTCATTTTGAATACGGAATGATGTTAAGCCAAAATAAATATGTTATACCATTATTAGAAGAAAATGAAGATTTATCATTTAATATTTCCCCTCTGGATACAATAAAATATAGTAATTCAAATCTTAAAATAAAACTTAATAGTGCGATAGATAACGCTATTGAAAGAGCTAATAAAAATACATTTCCTGAAAATATACCTATAGTTCCAGAAATATTAACATTTTATAGTATTAAAAGTTATCAATTAAGCAATATAGTAGATACCAAGCTATTTAAGTATCTTTATGACTTTGGTTTCCCATTGGGATTTTATTTTTTTAATAAAAATAATATAGCACAATATAAATATGTTGGTATCTTTGAATTAGAAGAACCTCGAAAGGCAATACTTCACACAAAAATATTAATTGATAACATAGTGTCTACTTATAAAATGCTTATCCTTAATCTGCCTGTTGATAATAAAGACGAAAATACAAAAAAGTATGAATATTTAATTAAACAAATTTCTATAGATCTTATAATTTCTTCTGTTTATGACAAAGAAGAAATTAAACAAAAAATATATGATCTTATAGAAAACAAAACTTATTCTTATAATATCAGTATATATTATAGGTCTGATATCACTGATTATATAAATACACAATATGAACAAATAGGCGTACTTAAAGTTATTAAAGAGGATATATAATTTATTACCCTTTATAAATATTATAAATAATTAACCAAAGTTGGTTATTAAGGTTTATTATGAAAAAAATTGCTTTTATTAATCAAAAAGGCGGAGTTGGGAAAACTACCTGCACGATGAATATCGGTGCCGGATTAATTTCCCTCGGTAAAAAAGTTTTACTTGTGGACCTGGATCCCCAGGCGCACCTTACCTACAGTCTGGGCATTGAAGCGCATGAGCTTGAAAATACCGTTTATGAGCTTCTTAAAGGAGACTGTAAGGTTAAAAATACCATCATAAAAAGAAACGGTATTGATGTTCTCCCCTCTTCTCTCGAACTTTCCGGCGCGGAAATTGAATTCTCCGGAATAGCCGGGAGAGAATTTTTATTAAGAGAATCCCTGGAAAATATCAAAAATTATGATTATATTCTTTTTGACTGCCCTCCCAGCTTAGGTCTACTTACTCTTAATGCTTTAACTACGGCACAGGAAGTCTATATCCCCCTGCAGACTGAATTTCTGGCCTTACAGGGAATGAGCAAACTTCTTAATACAATTGATATCGTTAAAAAAAGACTGAATAAAGATATTGAAATTACCGGTATTATTGCTACCAGGTTTGATAACAGGAAAAACCTCAATAAAGAAGTTGTGGAAAAAATAGAAAGTTATTTTGGCAGCCGTCTCTTTAAAACTTTTATCAGAGATAATGTCTCGCTTGCCGAAGCTCCCAGTTTTGGCCAGACTATCTTTGAATATAAACCGGGCAGCTACGGTGCCAAGGATTATTTAAGCCTTTGTCACGAAATTATTAAAAGAGGTTGATTTAATGGCTAAAAAAGAAAGATTGGGAACGGACCCCTTTAAAGGCGGATCATTAGACTGGATTCAGGATACCCGGAAAGAAAAGAAACCGGAAGAAAAAAATCATACATCTGACTCTAAAGCGTCAAAGAGCTTAAACTCTAAGACAGCAAAGCGTCAAAGCGTCAAAGAGCTTGAGAATTATGATGCCAATAAACTCCCAAAGAAAAAACACACGGTTTATTTAACACCTACTCAATCCAAAAAACTCCGGGTATATGCAGCAGCTAATGAAATGGCTATTAGTGAAGTTATCGAAAAATTAATTAATGATCATATTTGACGTCAAAGCGCTAAAGCGTTTTAGCGTCAAAGTAACATGACGTCATATTGCTTAATGTTTAAACAGAACAGGAGGAATTAAAATGCCATTGATAGTAAACAATGTTAAACTCTATGATGTAAAAGAAGTGGCAGATATGCTTAAAAGTACCGAGGCTACCATAAGGGTTTATTTTAGAGAAGGTACCCTAAAAGGCAGAAAAATAAATGGTAAATGGAGAGTTTCGGAAGAAAATCTAAATCGTTTTATTAATGGAGAACCTATTGAGACTTCCAGGGAAGAAAATAAATAATATTATTTATACTGACGTCAAAACGCTAAAGCGTTTTAACGTCAAAGCGTCAATATATATTTAGGTATATTTATAATGACTAAAAAACATAAATATTTATTAATAATACTTTCAGTTTTTACAGCACTCTTTATAATAACAAGTATTATTTCTTATCAGAAAATTACTTATTATCACCAGGCTGATAGGAATTTTTACGTTTCTATAACAGAAAGATCTATTCAGCCCTTTTATAATACAATCTCTCTTTTTGTGTGGTTTTTCGGACTTGCTTTATTAACTATATTTACTTACTCTTATTTCCGGAATTGTAATGATCCTTTATATAAAAAATATTCAGTTGATTATAAATTGCTTTTTAAATCAGTATTGATATTTATACCGCTTCTTTTCTTTATAGGAATATTCGGGGAATTATTTCCGACATATAGTTTGGGTGAACCTAAAATAGAACTTATTTCACAGACCGAATATGAAGAAAAAGCAGATGTAAATGAAAATGATTTTGGTGTGTTTAATAAGGAAAACCGGATAGAAATCTAAATATAAATTAATATTATTTGACTAAAATGTTTTAAAGAAAATAGTAATTAATATCTTTACCGTTAAAGAGAGGTAAAAATATGTTTTTTAAATCATACACCTTTACCTGGTGGCAAATAGGAATATTCAAGCTGGCATTACTGGCTATTGGTGTTGCTATTGGAGCCTATTGGTCTGCTTTTTTTAAAAATTATCTAGCTCTATTAATTATTATCGGGGTAATTTCCAGCGCATATATTATATTTATTTCTCTAAGACAACAAGACAACTGAAGTAGAAAATACATTTTTCATTTAAGAAAATTTAATATTTATAGGGAAATATCATTAAATTTGAATTAAGATATATCGTGTTTGGAATTAAGAAAATACCGAACTTTTATTTAAGAAATACCGTACTTTGACTTAAATATTACCGAACTTTTATTTAAGAAATACCGTACTTTGACTTAAATATTACCGAACTTTTATTTAAGAAAAAATCTTAAAAAGGTTATTACATAAGGCTTTCCTGTTATATACAATATTAACAATATATACAATAATAACAACAAGAGAAAAGAGAAATGTTGTTGTTGAGGATTTAGCATGAATAAAGATCTAACTAAGAATAATAAAAATTATAATGAAATAGACTTACCTGAAATAATTAATTCTGAAGTTAATTTATTAATATTTCCTTTCTTTTTATTGGAAAGAAAAAAGAAAAATTTAGAAACAGAATATAGGGAAATAGTTAAAAGAGAAGATCAAAAAATAGAAATTATCTGGAATGTTTCTGCTAATCCTAAATACGGTTATCCAGGACCTTTTGACCGTGATGTTCATAAAGCCATAGAACAAATCATAACGGAAACATTAAGAGAAAAGGGTGAAATAAAAAATCCCATACCTTTAGGATCTTTATATAGTATTTGCAAAAGAATGGGGATTAATCAAACCGCAGGCAAAAATTACCGGATGATAAAAGAAGCATTGGAAAGAATAAGAGCTACAACCATCAAATCAGTTGGTTCTTTTTATTCAAAAGAAGGTAAACAGTGGGTTGATGATAATTTTAGTTTATATGAAAGGATTGTTTTTAAAGGTAAAAAGTTACCTGATAATAAAACATCAGATGATAATTATCTTTACCTAGGTAGCTGGTACTTACAAAGTTTGAATTCTTTTTATATAAAGCCTATAGATTATAGTTATCTACAAAGTTTAGAAAGTAAAATTGCTTCCAGATTATATGAAATATTAGGTGTTAAATTTTATGGATTGAGAAATAAAAAAGATTCATTTCTCTGTTATAAATATTCCAAATTATGCCAGTTATTACCTGTTACAAGACAAAAATATTATTCCCTTGCAAAACAGCAGCTGGACCCGGGAAATGAAGAATTAAAAAATACCGGTTTTATCTCACAATTTAAATGGAGCGAAAACGGAAAGAAAGATTGGCTTCTTTATTACTGGCCTGGGGAAAGAGCTAAAAAAGAGATGAAAGACAGCAGGGTAAAACAGCTTGATTTTAATGATAATAATTATTTAAACGGATCAGATATCCCTGAAGAAGAAACTAATATTAAAAAACAGCCCGAATCAGATCATAATAATGATTTGATTAATAAACTTGTTAGTATAAACGTGTCTAAAATTACTGCTACAAGGTTGGTTAAAAAATATAAAAGTGATGTAATTAAAGACTGGGTCAGGGCGATTGATTTTACCAATGCAGCAGACAAAGCAGCATACATCGTAAAAGCAATTAAAGAGGATTGGTATTTGCCGGAGGAATATTTAAGAGAAAAAGGAAACAACGCAATAAAAAATGAACAGGAAAAAATCAATAGCCTCCAGAAGAAAGAGCAGGAGAATAAGCAGAAAAAGATACAGGAAGAAAATCAAAAACTGGACCAGATATATCATTCCCTTGACCCGGATAAACAAAAAGAAATTGACCAAGAAGCGGAAAACAGATTAGATGATTTTTGGAAATACCAGCTGAACAAACAGAGATTAAAAGGTAAATTATCAAAGATATTAAAGGCCGCTTTGGATGAAAAGAGAAGGGAAATAATAAAAAAGGAAATTAATCCCGGAGAGATTAAAGACATATAAAGCAAGACATAAAAAAATTACCCATACCTACAATAAGAGCTTATTTTAAAGCTTGTAAATTATTCAGTATGAAGATCTCTAATAAATGACAATCTTTAAAAAATATAAGCAAGGAGTACTTATTTTTTACAAAATAATCCTTTGTTATTATTTAGATAAAACAAATAAAAAAGAAAGAAGGAAAAAAATATATGAAAATTATAAAAATGGTTATATTAATATTGGTAGTATTTTTTATTACCAGTATTTTTACCGCAATAGTTCAAGATATGAATATTCCTTTTTTACCGATTGTTCCGCCATTGATTGGCTTTTATGTTATTTATAAAATAATTAAAAAATAAAAGCAGCAAATAAAACTAGTATAGAACATTATATTAAAAATAATATTACCATAGGATTGAGGTGAAATTTAATGTCCCCTTTGGTTAGATATGTTATTGTAGGGCTTTTTTTTATTGGTGTTGGGTATGAATTCATTGAGGCTTTTAAAGAAGATTTTAAAAACATAAAAGAAGAACATACAGCTTCAGTAATAGCTGACCACAAGATGATAAAGAGAACTGAAGAAGAAAGAAGAACGAGGGAAACTAGAGTAGATTTAATAGAAAAAAAAGAGATTGCACAATATATTGATAAGAGGCTAAAACAAGGTAGCCTTACGTTTAACCCCCAAGATTATTGGGAAGTCTATGGAGGGTATAGAGATGAAACTGGCTTTGAACTGAAAAGAGTGTATGTTGGACCAGCTTATAAGAAAATACTTGGAGTTTGGCAAAGGAAATTTTTAGTTTCTATTGATCCGGATAATATTTGTCGGATTAGTGATCGATTATACTGGTGGAGGTGGAAACCTAAGGATAGAATAGATGAAATAATATATCATAGCAAAGAGGTTAAATAAATAGAAAGTTTGTTATTCAAACGACTAAAAAGCCTCAGAATAGGAAATATCTTATTAGTTCCGCTTATTTAGTGATTGGTAGAAAAATGTTTATATACACGGGGGTAATTTCATAAATATGGATTTTTTAAGAAACTTAGTAATAATGATTTTTAAAACTTATATATTGATATTGGTTTTGTCTTATATCTGTTTTGGCGGACCGGTGTTGCTTAAAAGAGTATTTAAGTATATATCTAATCTTTTTGTAAGAGGTAAAAAATAAATTACATTTACAATTAACAGCCTCAAATTGAATTAATTATCAGTTCTTATAAATATAAAAATCACTAATATGAAAATATTTAGATTTTATTTAGTATTTTCTACTAATTAACCATTCATAGTGCTATAATAAACACGTTTGCGGGAGTGTGATACTCAAATCACGCTCTTTTTTTATGTCTACTACAGAGGATAACCGGCATATGCTTTTAGTTTAAGTTGTTTGTTTTTGCTATACCGTAATATTGTCCTGAAGTCGTATTTTATCGTCATACCAGGATTGTAATATTAAATGTAGTTGAAAGGCTAAAAAGGGTATGGTTGGAGTCTTTGCTTTTGTCTGGGCTTTTTACCTGACCCGGCAAAGTTTTGAAGCATAGTTGCAGTTTAATTTATGAATATTTAAAATACGGATATAGCCTGATTCCGGTTGATAAGGAGAAAAAACCATGTGTATACTGGAAGAAATACCAGTACAAAAGGGCAACGGTAAATGATATCCTGAAATGGTATAATCAGTTTGACACACTAAATATCGGAATTGTTACCGGACATATCAGCCAGTTGGCAGTTATTGATGTTGACGATCTTTCTCTTTTACCGGACCTCGGAAAAACATTACCTGAAATTAGAAAAACCACAAGAGTAAAGACCAACAGGGGATACCATTATTATTTCCATTTAAACGGCAGCGCGGTAAAGAGTACCAGTGCTCTGTTCGGTAAAAGCCTTGAATTAAAAAGTAATGGAAATTATATTATAGCTCCTCCATCCAAAATAAAAAATCACCACTATACTTATGAAGTTCCGCTAAGTGAAATAAAACCCATTCCTGAAAAACTGGCCAAAAAAAGTGATGACCAGTTAATTGATAAACATACCCTATTTAAAATACCCAAATACCACGGGCAGAATATGGCCTGCATCGGACAGATATTAAAAAGAGATCTCAAAGAAGGGCAGAGAAATAATAGTCTGTTTATTCTTTATAATCTCCTGAACCAGAACAAAAATTCCGAAGAATACGCCAGAAAGATTATAGAGAAAAAAAATCGGTCCCTTGTCAATCCCTTAACTGAAATTGAGCTGAAGAAGATCTACCGCAAAACATATCATTACGGATGCAGCGGGATAAGGGAAAAGCTTCCCTATGTATGCTGTGAAAACTGCATATACCGATTCAGGGGAGGGCAGTTAAGAGGGAGTAATATTCTTATTAAAAGCATGAGATTATTGCCTGAACTAACCAGTACCCAGCGGGGCATTCTTTGCCTTTTGGGGACTGTTTTTGACGGTGAGTATCCTTCGATTTATAAGATTGCAAAAACAGCAAGGATGAACTCGCTTACAGTTAAAAAAGCAATCCGGGCATTAAAAGAAAAGCATATTATTGATGATTCTCTTTACAATTGACAAATACAAAAAACCGTTCACTTTTTAATGGTCAAATTCTATATTTTTCAACGGTTTCCGAATGAAAAAAGCGACTACTATACTGTCTTAGTTTAGTATTTGTGTTTTAGGTGTTTATTTTCCTCTTTTCTTTGCCTTTAACCTCTCTATCTGAAACACTATCTTTCCCTGTAACCCTCTTTTGTATTCGAGGCGATTCAGGCAACAAAAAAGGACAGCCGGGAAACAGAAAAGAAACTTTTTACCCTCTCTTTTTTGCCTGAAAAAAGATAAAAGCGGCTTGTCTGAAGGACCGACTGCCCTTAAAGTTTATTCTAATATTTGTACCTAACAACTTTTCTGCATATTAGATATATTTACATTAGAAACTACATTATTTTATCTTCAAGGAATTTATAAAATTATTATAATTTTCAAAGAATTCATCCGTACTTTCCAAAAGTATTAGGGGGCATAATAATGTAGCTTTTATATATGTTTTATTATCTATCAAAGAAATTACGCCTACATGTATAATATCAAATCCTGTATGTGTACTTGAGTATAGATATTCTAGAGTGTAGGGATATTCATCAGTCTGTTTAGAATCGTATAACGTAGTATTTTCTCCTGTAGAGAATAGTGTATCAAATAAATTTTTAATATAATTTTTTTGGGCCTGCTTATCATTTATAGAATCTTTTAATTCACCAAGAGAAAATGTATAAAGACCTGTGTCGTCATCTGCTTGGTAATTGGTTATTTTTACTCCTTCTGTTTCTGAATCAACAATAGTTTTTCTTGGGATAGAGGGAAATAAGATAGCAAATCTTTCTTCTTGAACATGTTTTGATTCCATTTCAATAAAATTAGGGATTTTGTTTTCTTGTGCCCGAGTGACATTATTTTGTGGTAAGAATAATATGGCTAGAATGACTAAGGGGATTGATAATAAAAAAACATTTTTCGTAACCATTACTCTTTTAATGTTTTTTTTCAAATTTACCTCCTTTTAAATAAATATTCACAAATACCCTCCTGACTTTATTGCCTTCAGTAGGCCATCTATTCTGTACTTATTATAGCAAAAAAATGGCTTTTGGCTAAATAAAGATTAGAGTATAGAAAAGAGCATTCTTTAGTGGTATTCTTATCAAGGAGCTATCCATGATGATGATTAATATGCAGCACTTTTCGGCGAACAAATTCATGGAAGATGTAAGTGTAGATGATTGTAGTAAGAGGCACACTTATTAGTCTAGGAATTATTAAGATCTGCCAGGGAATAGCAAAAATAATATGAAGGCTGTAAGGTACCAAGAATAGTTCTGTAATGCCGACAGTTATTCCAACCGGAATAAGAATATTTAATATGTTCTCTTTATTTCCCTTCAGCATACTAAATAGAATAACAGGAAGGATACCGTACAAGGCTGATACAACTGTAAAGTGTGGCATATAAGGGCCTATTGGTTGAATACGATAACCCAGAAAATCTGAGATAGCGCCAACCAACCCACCGAAGAGGGGACCCAGTATAAAGCTTCCCAGAAAAATGGGTAGTTTGCCAAAGGCAATACGGATTCCCGCTACTCCACCTATAGCAAAGCTAATACTTGTCATCCGAGATAATGCGATACTCATAGCAACTAATAAAACGGCCATAGAAATATTTCGTATTTTAGTAGGTTTGTTATTCAATCTTTTTATTAATACACCCATAACAGCTAATAAGCAAACCAATAATAGCAAAGAATAAATATTTTGAGTTGAGGTGCTCATAACTTTCAGTCCTTTCTAAAATTTCTTTTTTTACTTCTATTTTTTAGATTAATGCTGAATCGGCTTTGCTCTGTTGGCGTATGGCCTGGTCGGCATTCATGGCAATAAACTGCATCATGATTTCTGTCTCACCGGTCTGCTGATATTTATACATGATCAAATCCAGGCACTAGTGCAGCATGGCTTAATTTCTTTTACATTTTCCAACATATGGCTATGTTATATAAATTTGGGCATTTGTTTATGTTTATAACTAGTATAGAAACATCTAAATTCCACGTCAAATCAAAATGTATTATTGTTTTAAGGGTGCTTTTGGATTTGCTGGTGTATAATTTAGGGTGTATATAATGCTTTTTATAAAAGCAAATTTTATCCGAAACTCTCCTGGAATAAATGCTGGCATATCGTTACCGATAAAATTTCAGGATTAGGATTTTCCGGTTTTTGCCCTTTATCCGCAATCGGGATACGATTCATAAGAAACTCTCATAGAATAATTGAAAGTATATCGTTACCTATGAATCAGTCTTCTGGTGAATCATATTGCGATTTAATTATGAACTGCCCACCGAACGGCGGCACTTAAAAAAATATTTTTACATAACTTGACACTATCGTACCTTCTAAGAGAAGGTCAGCGATAATGCTGAGTTATGTAAACTATATTTTATTCTGTGGTGTTTAAGACACACCTCATTATTCATTCGGTGCGGCACCACAGAATGCGTGCCTTTTCGCTCCGTTGACGTAACATGGGACTTATTCCCGTAAAATACAATCCTTATTTTGCTCTTTAGTCATTTTACCTGCCTGCTCTCAAATAAATCATTTCAGAGCAGGCTTTTCCGTCTTTTCTTATCAATTATCTTTTATTGTGCGCATCTCCATCAACTTGCCCTGCGTAGGATACAGGGTAGAATATCCGTGCAGGGCAGTTTCAGGACATGCTGGGGATAGAAGAGGGGAATATAAGAGAAAGACAAGAGGCAATACACCCGCCAGATCATAAAATGCCATGACTGGCGGGAGAATTGCCGTAAGAAAGGGCATTACTTTTTTCAAAACAGGAAACTGCCCCTGACTTGAAAAAAGAAATGCTTCATTAAAAGACAAATACATCAAGAGCATAACTTCAGAAAAATCCTCCGGAAGAAAAGCACTTCCCGGAGTATTTTACCTGAAGATATGTAATCAGAGGATGTCCATAATTTATGGCAAGAGGAAAAATTGCCTCCCCCTTGCCATAAATTATGCTTTCAATAAAAGAAAATACAATAAAATGTATACTTGTTTTTGTCTTAATTGCCCGCTGCCCAGCTTCCCGGAGTGCACGCCCTTTGTTCTGACCTTGCAACAATATTGCCTGCTGGTATAACCGCAAGGGAAGAATAAAGTAGTGCACGACTACATGACCGAACAAACGTTTGCCTGAGTTTGAAACGGGGTATTTTCCCGCTTGAAACGAAAGCCAAAAACCGTAAGATCGCCATCTCTTAATCTTTATTATGCCTTCACATATACTACAGGGGCAAGAAGCGGATATTAATAATAATTATATGCTTAAACAAATATATGCTTCTTTGCTAATAACCTTCAATATAAATAAATATATACCGCTTTATATTAACCATCCGCAGGCATATCTCCCGTATTACATAATGTAGTATTATCGCTGACCTTCGGGGAAGGTCCGATAGTATCCGCATTATGTAATAGAGCTATTCCCGCTAAATATGGCCTGCGGGAGATATGCCCCAGCACTACCGTGCTGTCTTGCCCCTGTGTTCAATTAAGGTTTACTATCATATATTTATGTTTATTATAATACAGTATGATAATATATAGTTATATAGTGTTATATATAATAATGTTAAATTATCATGTATTATAAAATGTTGTATTTATAGCTCTATAGTATGTCTTGTATTTATATACTATTCTAACATGCTCTTGTTTACTTAAACGTGTTTTTGTGTTATACTGATTATAGTATATTATAGTGAAAGGAGGTCTATTTATGCCAGTTATTGTTGTTCCCTATGACAGCAGACTACAGCTCAACCTGGTAACCGGAATTGATCCCGATACCAGCAATCCTATCATCAGACGGACATCTTTCAACAATGTCAAAAGCGATGCCGAAGATCAGGATGTTTATGATGTTGCCGTCCAGTTGGCCAGCCTGCAGAAGTATACCCTTGACGGCGTTGAGCGTACGAACAGCATGCAGTTAACCAGTTAAGGTAAGCAAAAATTAAAGGAAAGGTGGTGAAAAAAATGGCTACACAGGTTGGTGATGTAACAAGTTATAAGCGATTGTATCTGCAGTTTGCCGATTCGGACGGGAATACCAAGAATATTACTCTCAATAATCCCAAAAACCTGGATGACGGAGATTATGCTGATCTGGCTGCCCAGGATGCCGCGATCGAAGCTGTTATGGACACAATTATTACTAAAAACATTTTCCAGAACAAGGGAAATGATCTGGTAGAAAAAGTGAATGCCCGCATCGTGGAATACCAGAGCACCGATGTAATGGATGCCGGATAATTGATTATTTTGTCTTAATTTGAATATTCCCTGCGGCCTTGCTTTTCAGGGAGTCATTCTTTTATTCTTCCAGCTTCCTCAATTGCAGGCTGCAGGTTTTAGAAAAGAGGTTATAAAAATGATGTTGAATATAGTTTACAAAATGGTTGTTAAAGTAATTAGCGGGGCATCACCGGAGATCAGAAACCAGATCAAGGCATTTCTGGCCGATCTGGAAGAGAAGGCAAAGCAGACTTCCAATCCGGTGGATGATATCCTGGTTATGTGCCTGCGTATTATCATGGGGTTCTGATTATGCTCAAAAGCCCTAAAAACCGGATCAGGATATCGAAAAATTTTATACTTTCCGAGTTTCAGTGCCCGTGCTGTAAGAGAGTGATCTTGGATTTCCGCCTGCTGGACATGCTGGAAATTCTTCGCAGGAGAATAGGGGATAAGCCGATAATCATCAATTCCGGTTACCGATGCCCTTTCTATAACGAGAAGGTGGGAGGAGTTCCCGGAAGCTATCATCTTTACGGTATGGCAGCAGATGTCAGGGTCCCGGGGATGGATCCGGGGAAGCTGATCAACTATGCCTTTGATGTAGGTTTTTTAGGGCTGGGTTTATACCAAACTTTTTGCCATCTGGATATCCGCTCCAAATACGCGAGCTGGGAAGGGTAAAATGTATTAAAATGGATATAGAATATATACTGAAATTAATAGCAAATAACGGTTTTCCCCTGGTTTTATCAATCTATCTGGTCATGAAGCTGGAGTATTTTATTAATGAGCTGGTCAAAAACCAGAAGGAGTTTTCCCGGAATGTAACTTCCGAGATTAAGGAAATAAACCATTCCATCAACGATCTGCGCATTTTTATTGCCAGCAGCGACCGAAAGCCTTGATATACAACGGTTTCAGGCTGGTTTTAAAATATTGCCGATATGTGGAATATTTTAATTCCGAGGGTTATTGTTCATGTCGGTTTAAAAAAATCCCGTAAAAAGGCTATATTTAAGCATATATTTTCCAGTTCTCCAAAAATAACCCATATACAGGCATTTATTAGTAATAACTAATCTTTAAACCTTTATTAATGCTATTATCTCTGTATTTATTCACAATGATAGGGAATTGTGTGGAAAAGTGTTTTCATGTTAGTTTTATATGTTGACAATTATATATTGAAAAGGTAAATTGGAATCATCATAGATAGCTTATAGATATATTTATATTGGTTGGTATTATTTTGTTATTTTTAAAATACTATTGGTTAGAATTATTAACTGTAATTTTGGCTTTCTTATCCACAATAATATCATTCTCTGCTTGGAGGCCTTCATTTTTCCCACCTAACAGTCAAATATTATTAATTATAGGTTTATTTCTAAATTTATTTGGTGCTATTAAAGTATATAAGTCTGTAATACCTGGGCCTGTTCATTATGCAAAAAGCGGCCAAGATAGGGATGCTCATCCAGTTGCAACATTAGACGAACTTATTGCAAAAAAAGGACTTAGTTATATTATGACCGGTATTATATTTCAAATTATATCTGTTATATTTGCAATATTTAATAATTAAAAGAATGGAGGAAGACAGTGGATATAAGAAAGATTCTTGTTATATTCCTCTTAGTTGTAGTTTACATATCTTTAAATGAGCTTGATATTTTATGTTAGAAAATTTTTCTAAAAATCAATTAGCCAACATTCCAGCTAATCACTATTTTACAGCCCTTTCAGGAAATAAAAGGATAAAATTATATTGGAATATATTATAGACAAATCCGGGTAGATAAAACCTAAAAGTGCTAATATAATTATTTTACCATCCCAGGCACCAGAAAAATTTTTACTAACAAGAGTGATTCAAATAAAAATAATAGGGAGTTTAAAAGATGGATACAATCAAAAATATAATAGTTTTTATTGCTCTATGGGTTTTCAGTTATTTTGTAGTGGATTCTATAGATGGTCGCAGAATTTTTTTTAATGAAGCAGCTAGAATCGATCACCAAATAAATCTTTGGATATTTGGTTTGGCAATGGCAATTTTAATAGCTTATGTATGGAATAGGTTATTTAAGAAAATAAATAGGAAATGATTTCTGTCATAGTTGCAATATTTAATAATTAAAATAACGGAGGAAGATAATGGATATAAAAAAGATTCTTGTTATATTTATATTAGTTGTAGCATATAGCATTTTTTTCTGGCCTACATTATATTTATATACAAATACAGCTCAGAATATTTTAGTAAGAATAAATAGAATTACGGGAGATGCGTATTATTTTCTCGGGGATGGTTATTGGCGTAAAATAAGTAATAAAGAGAACAGTATAGAGTTAGGTAAAAGTGATAGGAAGGAGGAAAAAGAATATACCGTATTTAAACCAATAGAATTAGAAGAGGAAGAAAAAACAATCAATGATATTGGCTTTATTATTCCTTCGGAAGAGAAATAATAAAAAACATATAGTAGTGGGTTAAACCTTTAGAACAGGAGCAAGAAACAGATTATAGACCAACTATTGTATCTTGAAAAAGGAGAAGATAACCCAGAAATATTACGTCTTACAACTGTAGGTATTTTTATTATGGAGATGGATGCCCTAATAGACTTTGAGTGGCAATGATGGCAATATATTGGTTTTTTACTGTTTTGCTTAATAATTTATTACAACAAAAAACAGAAGATTCATATAAAATGATGCAATTAGCTTCGTTACTGTCTAGTTATACAAATACTATTTCTGATCTAATTGAAAATAAATATAAAATTATTTTAGACAAAAAATGATTCAACAAAATAAATTTGACATTACCCTCTAATATCTCTACAGTAAGTAGTAAGTAATAAGTAATATTAACGAGGGTATAGCTATGAGTAATCGATTAGTTGCCTCTAAAGAAAATCCTTCCCCGGAACCTTCTCCCCGCTTTGATCATGAAAAAGCAAAAAAAGTTTTTTACTTTTTAGATATCAATAATGAAACCAAAAAAGATTACCAGGCCAGAATCATGCATTTCCTTGATTTCATTACCGATAAGGGAATGGACCGGGACAGCTTCCTGGAATATAAAAACTATCTCAAATCCCGGACCGATTATACTGTATCTACCAAAAACAAATATCTAGTTACGGCAAAAGTCTTTCTGAAAGAATTAAACCGCAGAGGAATTCTCCCTGCTGATATTACCCAGAACATTAAATCATTCAGCCAGTCTAAAAAACACAAAAAGGAAGGCCTGAATGATGAAGAGGTAGACAAGCTTGCTTATGCCTTAAAGGAGCTGCCTAATACTTCAAAAAATACCCGTATTAAGGCAATTATCAGTCTATTGGTATTACAGGGATTAAGGCAGGTGGAGATTACCCGGTTGAATGTCAAAGATGTTGATCTGATCAGAAAGACGGCACTCATTGAGGGAAAGGGCAGAGATGATAAAGAAATCATCTATTTGCACCCGGAAACAGTTAAACATATCAAATACTATCTCAAAAAGAATAATCTTAAAGACGGCGCTCTTTTTGTTTGTAAGAGCAATAACAACAAAAACAAGAGGATTACTACCAGGGGATTGAGAATGATTATTAAAAAAGTATTAAATGACCTGGAAATAGATAAATGCGTGCACGGTTTCCGGCATTACTTTACCACTACCTTAATTAAAAATTATAAAGGTGATCTCCTGAGAGTTGCCCAGTATACCAGGCATAGAAGTTTGGAAATGCTGCAAGTTTACAATGACAACATCAAAATGGAAGAAGATTTACCAAACTATTACAAGACATTTGCAGGAGTGAAGTTTTAATAAAAAAGGGAATCCTTTAATGAAAAAAAATATTTTTTATTCATTAGATATTGTTTTTATTATAATAATTCTTCTCTTTTTAACAGTCTCTTCCCAAGCAATTGATGTCAAAGATTATATAAAAAGTTTCTATCTTTCTTCATTAGAAGAGCTTGATTTGTATGAAAAGGAGTTTATCGATTTATTACAGAAGTTACCAGAAGAAAAACAGGAATATTATGCTAAAGAAGTTTATAAAAATGGTTTTTCTCTGGAACTTTTAAAAGAAGTTAAAGACGGTAAAAAAATTCAAATATCTACAAGTAATTCACCTATTACCATTACACCCAGAGAAAAACCAATTGAAAGTCTACCTTCTCTTATAAAAAGAATCAAAGCATCCGTCGTCGTTGTTTTAACTTATAAGGGTAGATTTGATATCGCATTAAAAGAAAAAGAAGATTCTATTTTATATCAGGGTAGTGGTTTTTTTATCAGTCAAGATGGTGATATTATTACTAATTATCACGTGCTTCAGGGAGCAGGCTCTGCTGAGATAAAAACTTCAGATGGAAAAACTTATCCTATAACTTATATCGTAGTGGGAGATGAACAAACCGATATTATCCGTCTTTCAGTAAATATTCCTTCTGAAAATGTCTATCCTTTATCCTTAAATAAAACACTCCCAGAAGTAGGAGAAAGAATAATTGTGTATGGTAGTCCATTAGGTCTGGAAAATACAGTCAGTGATGGGATTGTATCTGCTATAAGAGACATTCCCGAGTACGGAAGGATTATTCAAATAACCGCTCCCGTATCTCCTGGCTCCAGTGGTAGCCCAGTCTTAAATATGAAGGGAGAAGTTATCGGAATAGCTACCTTTCAAATGATAGAAGGGCAGAATTTAAATTTTGCCATTCCCAGTGAAAGGATAGCTGGGCTTACTTTATCAGAAGAAAATAAAGCATCTACTATTGAAGAGGTTTTTGGGCAGGAGAGTAAAGCAAAAAAAGTGATTCTTACTACTGATGAGGAAAAAATAAAGAGTGTTATAAACGAATTTTTCGGGGCACTTAGTAATCAGAGTTGGAACAAGGCAAAAAGCTATTGTGTTTATGGTTCTAAAATGTATGATATCGTTGGCGAAATGAAAACGGCTTACGATTATATGTCTTCGTCCTCTGGTATCATAATTATTGATATGGCTGTAGATGATATTGTGAATGTATCTATTGATGGGGAATATAGCAAGGCTTTTTGTTATTATAGTTTCTTATTGACTGTTTATAATGGTGGAGATTATGAAAGGAATATAAACCATGGTTATATCAATTTACAGAAAATTGGTAGTAATTGGAAGTTGGTAGGTCTAGGTTTATAAAGTAAAGAAGAGGGTAAATAATTGTTGGAGAAAAAGAAAGATAAATTATACTGGAATTCATTGGAAAATTTAGGGGTAAGTAGAAGGTTAGAAATAAGTTTTACAGGATGATAAAAACAATCTTCTACTTCCGATAATGCTAATTACAGGAAGTAGAAAAGAGGACCTTATTTTTTCAAAAAGTTGGTTTGTTATGACTACAAAAAAATCAAATGATGATATTATTTTATCCATAGGAGAGCTGGCCAAGGTTTCCGGGGTCAGGCAAAGCACGTTAAAATATTATACTGAAATTGGCATATTGCCTTTTAGCCAGGATGGAGAAAGACTGATCCGGAGATACAAAAAAGATGAGACATTGAACCGGCTTGATGAGATTAGGGAATTAAAAGATAAGAATATGACAATCAAGGAAATCGTTGAATATTTTGAAAAGTGATTTATTGGATATTTTAACTAACTTGTAAATTCTATTTAGTGATTAGAAAGAAGGATGGGCTTGTATATTTTTATAGATGAGAGTGGCGATTTAGGGAACAACAAGATTCATGAGTACTTTGTTATAGCAATGGTTTTTTGTAAAGATAAAGATATTGTTGATAAATTAAACAAAATGATTAAGAGACATAATCACTATTTATGGAATAATGGTTGGCCAAGAAATGTAGAAATAAAGGCTAACCATCTTTTTAACTATAAAACTATATCAGAAATAAAAACAAGTAAACTTACATTTAATCCAAAAATGTATCTTCAAAAAATATATAGAGATCTTAATCAATTAGAAATAAAAGCTGGTTTTATTATTCATAAACCAGGAAACGAAGGCAAAGGATTTAAATGTTTACACAAAGAGAAGATTTACAATTTCTTATCTAAAAATCTTTATATTGAATGTTTTTGCTATCTAGAATCACCTCTTTTTATTACTGTTGATCAAAGAAATACTACTTTGGTAAAAAAAGAAAAATTTGTTGACAGAAACATTCAAAGGCTGAACTTAAGTTATCAAGGATATATAGAAAACGAGCTTACTTACCAGTTTGCCATGTGGCGCTATATTCAACCTAATATAGAGATAGAATTCTGCAATTCGAAACGTGTTTTGGGATTGCAAGTTGCTGATTACCTTGCCTGGGCTATTAGAAAGAAATACGAGGGTAAATGTTATTGGGCAAATTTGCTTAGAAATATAGATACTATTGAAAAAGAAGATAATCTATAAAAAAAATAAGCAGTGTTTAGATTGGCTTCGGCTAGGACACACCTAGCTTATCGGGAATTGGTGTCTATTACCAATTCATGACTCCACCCTTTCACACTGCACTTAAATTATACCATAACCAAAAAACCTGTCAATAGCTCGGACTGTTTAGTGCCTTTTACGTGTTTCTTGCACCTAAAAATTAAATCAATTTATTTTGGAGGTTTTTCGTTTTTCTATATAAACAATAGCAGTAAATTTTTGTCTGCCTTCCCCTACTCTACTGAAAAATCAAAATTGCCGAGGTTCAACAATATAGATCCTACTAATGAAAATATAACAATGCTTGACTTTTCCTAGTCATTATTATATATTTATATTGGAGCGGTAAGTCCGTTATGAATTGTTTAAGGTGTTCCCTTCCATCGGTAGGCTAAAGCCTTAACGTTATAATTCATAAGGTTCGCTCTTTTTTTATGGCAAATAAATCCCATCATATTTAATCTTTTCTTTGAATATATTGTACCATTCTGTATCTTTTCTGAAGAAAACTAATTACCTTTAAAAATCAAATTGTCCAACCGGTAATTCTTGAGAAGGTTTCACTTTTAACCATTCCAAAATAGATAAATTACGGATTGTTTCGGCAACATCAGTTTGATTTAATGGTGGTCTCCTTTTTTGTTTCCATTTCATCACCCCATCAAGCACGTCTTGTTCTGATATATCATATTCTTTATTAAATTCCTCTTTGACAAATAATATCGTTGCTACAACTTCCGCCTTATCGGTATTTAATCGTAAAAACAAGTCAGCTGTTTTATCAATGATATAATTCCATCTTTTTATATCATCCTGATACTTGTCACGAGCATTCTCATAATTTAACCCGGGAAGAACCCTAAACATTTTCCCTAATTTTTTTTCTTGAATCAACCCTGCATTAGCCAATCTTTTCTTTACATCATCTAATTCAGGAGAATAAGGACCAAAAGAGCTTTTTTGATAGTTTAATCCTGTTGGCAAACCTAAAATAGTAGCTACATAGGCAATTTTTTGGAATATGATTCGCCCTACAGGCATATGGTATTTTTGTTTTTCAATGCGATTAACAATTTCAACCAATGCCACCCAGGCAGGATCCACCTTACTTAATATCCTCTTGCCTGAACCTGTTTTCTTTGATTTAGAACCTTCTGATAAAAAATCTATTTTTAATTGATCATAAGGAGTGCCATATGGAGCATACATTTCAACTGGAATATCCCATTTTGATGTATATTTGTAAATAAGTGGGCCTACCGATTCCCATAGCAACTGTCCATTGCCACACCCAAGAGGAGGAATAGCTATTGATTTAATATTCCATTCTTTATATTTTTTAGACAATATTTGTAAGCCCTTTTCGATATCTTCAATACGAGAAGCAGCCCGCCAATGGTACTTAGTAGGGAAATTGACAACCTGGGGAGAAAACATACCGGTATTATATAAATAGGGGATTCCTGGTTGAACTTCTTCCCTCTTACAACGAGTTACATAATCCTTATACATTTCTGGAAAACGTTTTTTAAACTCCGCTGCAATTCCTTTGCCCATAACTCCCACACAATTTACGGTATTAACAAGTGTTTGTGCTTTTGAATTAAAAATATCACCAATTAATACTTTCATAGCAAACCTTCTTACTAAAAAAACATTTTATTGTTAATTATAACATCAATATTACAGTTTTCACATAGTCTGTCATAAGCTAATTCATTAGCAACATATGCCCCAATAATATACTCACGGTTAATAATCTCTGGTACCAAAACCTCAGCACATTTTATACCTTTTAGCCTGTCTTGCTTAATAAAATCATTATCAGTCCAATAAGTAGCATAAATCTCTTCTTTGTTCAATAATGGTAACCCTTCAGCAACAGTCTTGAACCAGCATTCCCTGGCAGCATTTTGATCAGTTATAATAATACCTTCGATATCTAAAATTGCCTTATCAATTCTAAGGACACATATGTTATCATTTTCTGATCTTCTTGCACTTAACATGGGATTATGGGCATCAAAATATAAATTAGCATAGTCATGCAATTTTTTATTTGTTCCGGGGATCTTCTTTGTTGCCCTACGCTCTTGCACCCCGCTTTCGGAGATATCATAGAAAGAAATGGATTGAGAACGATTATGCGATAATATTCCTGATTTAAGAATCGAGG
>Ga0334889_1001220_pt1 | contig 35104 bp, 49 predicted proteins | sample GraSluR1_MG_2_FD_207222 | JGI IMG/M metagenome (GOLD analysis project Ga0334889, IMG submission 207222) | Sludge microbial communities from methane-producing bioreactor in Wageningen University, Netherlands - Granular Sludge_8_08-R1 | ecosystem: Engineered > Bioreactor > Anaerobic > Unclassified...
CTTCTGCCTTTCCAGGTCACTCTTTTGATCATGACTCGATACCCTTGCGTATGCCAGAGTACGCCTCGCATCAGGGGAGGAGCGAAACTGTTCCGGCCTTATCTTTGTCATGTCGTAACGACGGTGCCCCGAGGCCGTAAGCTCCGGGACAAGCTTACCCTCCTTGTGCCAACGACGAAGTGTAGAGATGGACACTCCCAATATTTTTGCCGCATCACCGATACCAACATATCTATCCATAATAGACATTATTACAAATATTTAGATAGATGTCAAGAAAACTGTTTAAGCCCTACAGACTTTTCAAAGGAGTCCCTCTCTTGCCTGCCCGGAACATTTCCTATTGTAGCATTCGTTCTGCTTCGGGAGAACCGTGGACAGAAAAATCTGCCGAGAGGGACAACGAGAGGCTTCACCTTTTTGTACCAGAGCACCTTGATGCGGTAGAATGGAAAGACCTAGACGGAAACCCCGTAATTAAAGAGAGGAAGCGAGAAAGTCTCATGGGAGGAACCCAACTAAAAAAAATTATGGATGTGGTAGATCTTCTCAGCCAGCCTGGGGGAGCGTCCATTCAGGAGATTCAGAAGACCCTCGGGGTTTCCCGAAGGACGGTCTACAACCTTCTGGCGATCATCGAAAAACTCGGCTTTGCCCCCTACGATAAGAAACCCCTGGGGGAACGAGAAAAACGTTGGTTCGTGGTAAACCCCAAAGCCGTTCCTCTTGGGCACAATCACCTGGAGGAAAGTCTCACCCCCCGGGAATACCTGGCCTTGCATCTCATGCAGGGGATAAGCGCCCCCTATTTGGGAGAAAAGCTCTCTCAATGTACCCGAAAAGCTCTGGAAAAGCTCGGCGCCCTTCTCTTCGAAACCCCTCCCTGCTGCGGCAGCTCGGTGGAGCGCCTGCAATGCCTTATGCTTGCTTCAGACACCCTCAAAAAGACCTATCTGGGGCAAGAAGAGATCATCCAGACCCTGATCAGAGGAATCCTTAAACAGGAGGTTCTTCAGATTATGTACCGCTCATTCTCCAAGAACCGAGACATCTCTTTTCCCATCAACCCTCTTCAGTTTTTCGAGAGCCAGGGGGGGCTCTATATCTTTTACGAAAGTCCCATCCATAAAGAATTTCGCCTTCTTGCGGTCGACCGTATTCTCGATGCCCTTCCTACAGAGGACAGCTTCGAATGGCCCGCGCATTTTGACGGCCAGGCCCTCGTGGAAAACTCCTTTGCCATGATCTGGGATGACCCGGTGGAGGTCACCCTATGGATCTCTCCGGAACAGGCAAAATATGTGAAAGAGCGTAATATCGTACGTCAGCAGCGGGTAGAAGAGAGAGAGGACGGATCGCTTAAAATATACCTGAAAACCTCCGGGTGGTGGACTATCAAGCAATGGGTCCTCTCCATGGGGGCCCATACGGCGGTGCTGGATCCTCCGCATCTGCGCCAGGAGATGCGAGAAACCCTGCAGGAGATGCAGGGGCGCTATTCCCAGGAGATCCGATAACTACGCCTTCTTCCGAGGGGGATTTTTTCTCCCGATTCGGAGAAGCTGTACCAGTCGGTACCGGGGAGATAGCCATCTTTTCGCTCCAGAGCCATGGAAAGTGGAAAAAACTCCTCATGCCCCTTCAAGCCCTCGGGATTGCCATAAAAATTCTGAGAGACAATTCGGCCAGAGTTCTTACGGGGATCTACCGCAAGAAAAAAGCTCCTCCCGGCAGAAAACTCTTCGGACTCACGAGACATCTCCTCTCTCGGAAGCCTGAGGACCCTCCCCACAGGTGGCGAATAAAAGAGAGGCTCCCGGGTCTGGAGCAGTATCCAGGATACCGGGGTATCCTTCCGAAAAACCTGCGGGAACTCCTCGCCCTCCTCTTCGGCATAGAGAGCCAGAAGAAGATAATCCTCCGGCAGAAGCAGAGAATCCTGCCGGGCAAAGTCGAGGGGGATCCCTATCCGGCGAGAAAGAAAGGAAGCTACCCCAGGGGTGGGAATGGCGGAAATCCAGGCATTCGCGAAAAGAAGAGCTGAAGCCTCTTGAGGAGAAAGGTATTCGCTGTAACATACCCTTTCCTGGAAAGCCAGAAAGGTGGTTCCCAAAACTTTACCGCTTCCAAGTAGCAGCTTCATACAGCATACCTCCCGGACACTCTTGTATTGGACACAACCTGAAGAATCGGAAAGGATACTTCCGAAGCTCTCGGACGACACCAACAAGAATATCCTACACCTGTGAAATTTCCCTTCACATAAAACCCAAAAAAATCACAGAAAAAGCCCTCTCCACCGAAAAAGGCGGAGAGGGCTCCTGAAAAGTTTTTTCTTTATCATTGAAGGGACCTTTTGGGCTCCTGAAAAAACCGTTTTTTACACTATTTTACAGATGGTATTCCCGCTGTCCCATGAACTGGGTTCCTTCAGGAGTCTTGAGATAAAGTCCTCCGTATTCCTGAATAGAAGCGGCATAAACTTCGATAAAACGACCTTCCGGGGTCATCCAATAGGGTTTCCCCTGAACATATACTAATTTCATAAACTGTTTTCTCCTTAAATTCTTTTGTTTTTATTATTTTAAAGCAACGTAACAAGCGCTCACTACACCAGACTGCTCATGCGCCACAAATGAACAGAACCGTAGTTCAGCAAGACTTCCGCAATATTCTACACCGCAAGGATTTCTCGGGAAGAAAAACTCTATTGAAAAGAGAGAGAACTTCCATTTTCGGAAAGAAACAGGGAGGTAGGGGTTCTCCGTTTTATACGAAAAGGGGGTTTCATTTCTTTTGCACAGACGAGGATGGCTGAAGCGTTTTCCTGAAAAAGGCAGACAACAAAAAACGTCCTCTTTCCCCTGCGAGAAAGAGGACGTACACATTCTTGGCTCCTCGGGCAGGACTTGAACCTGCAACCTAGTGGTTAACAGCCACCCGCTCTGCCGATTGAGCTACCGAGGAATACCGAAAAATACTTATGAGGCACTTTAGCTACGTGGAGGCGGCACCCGGATTCGAACCGGGGGTAAAGGATTTGCAGTCCTCTGCCTTACCACTTGGCTATGCCGCCCCATCTGCTCTCTCTGGAGCGGAAGACGGGATTCGAACCCGCGACCCCAACCTTGGCAAGGTTGTGCTCTACCACTGAGCTACTTCCGCACGATATTTGCAAGTGGTGGCGAGACCCAGAATCGAACTGGGGACACGAGGATTTTCAGTCCTCTGCTCTACCTACTGAGCTATCTCGCCATCATGGAGACATAAAAAGTGGCGGGGCTGACGAGACTCGAACTCGCGACCTCCGGCGTGACAGGCCGGCACTCTAACCGACTGAGCTACAACCCCGCATTACTCTCTGTTGTACAAGGTGCTTTTGTTTTGGTGGGCGGAGATGGGTTCGAACCAACGACCCCCTGCGTGTAAGGCAGGTGCTCTTCCGCTGAGCTATCCGCCCCGCCGCCTTGACCCTTCCTGACCGGCGCGAGGGTAAGTATATCCAGTGAGGGGCTTCGTGTCAAGTGCCTAGGCAGGATTTTCTGCAACTTTTTTTTCGGAATCGGAAAAAGCTCTGGGATACCGCCCGAGTTTGCGAAGGAGTGCCTGCGCATTTCCTCCGAAAAGCTGGGAGAATAGGGATTCCCCACCCTCGGGAAATGCCTCTCCCAAAAGCTCTTGATAACGGGGAAGCCGCAAGAGAGGGTAATCGCTTCCATAGAGTGTCCGAGAGAGGACAGCGGGCATGGCCGAAAGAGCCCGAAAGATCTCTGGACCATAGAGAAAGGGAGATGCTGCCAGATCGTACCAGGCGTTCTGAAGATAGCGCCGCACCTCCGGCATGGCCTCGTAGAGCCAGAGCCCCCCTCCGGCATGAGCAAAAATAACCGTCACCTCAGGATGATGGGTGCAGAAGATCGCAGCCTCCCGTGGCCCCGTGGAGCCCTTTCCGGGGTAATCGTGCCCCACAGGCTCTGCAGTATGCACCAGCATAAGAAGAGAGGCCTCAGAGCATGCCCCCGCAAGCCGCCACGTCTGCCGGATATCGTCGATATCCCACCGCTGGCCTCCAGGAAAGATCTCGCCTACGCCAATGGCACCCTTTGCAGCACATCGGAGTACTTCCTGCTCTGCCTCAGGGTGAAGGGGAGGGACCACCGCGAGAGGAAGGATTTTTCCGGGATTTTCTCGAGCCCCTTCCAGAACGTAATCGTTTACCTCCCGGCAGAGCCCCATGTCGGTAAAGCCAAAACCGCATACCCAGGACTGGTCCACCCCGTCCTCCTCCATGGCCCTCAGAAGGGCTTCCAGGGTACCCCATCGGTGCGCCCTGCTCTGTACGAGGGACGAGAAGTATGCCTCCTTCTCGGCTATCTTCTGCCAGTTCTGCTCTATCTCCGGAGGATACACGTGAACATGGGTGTCAATAATCACAATCCACGACCTCCTTACATACTATCGAACTCTCCACCGAAGGCAAAGGGCATGAGCCCGGAGAGCGGAAAGGAGCAAAAAACAGAGGCGACAGCTTTACGCCATCGCCTTTGTAAGTATACCACAAAAATAGAGAAAGAGAGAGCTACTTCACCTCTACCTCGGCACCTGCCTCTTCGATCTTCTTCTTGAGTTCTTCAGCCTCTTCTTTGGTGACGGCCTCTTTGACGGGCTTGGGAGCGCCATCTACGAGTTCCTTAGCTTCCTTGAGGCCCAGGCCGGTGATCTCACGCACCACTTTGATGGTGGCAATCTTGTTGGAACCCGCACCCTTAAGGATGACATCGAATTCGGTCTGCTCTTCCTCAGCAGCCGCGGCGCCAGCACCGGGCATCATCATGGGCATCGCCATGGCAGGGGCAGCAGCAGAGACACCGAACTTATCTTCAAGCTCTTTTACAAGTTCGGAAAGCTCAAGTACAGTCATTTCTTCAATTGCTTTGATGAGATCTTCACGGGAAATAGTCATAATACAGTCACACTCCTTGATAGTTTACTAAAATAGAGAGAGACGAAGCCCCTTAGGCCGCGTTCTTTTCTTTCTGCTCTTTGATCTGAGAGAGGGCGGTGACCAATCCGCGCACATTGCCGGAGAGGACCGTAACCAGCCCGCGAATGGGGCCGACCATAGTTCCCACAACCTGGGCCAGAAGCTGCTCCCGGCTGGGAAGATCTGCCAGGGCGAGAACCTGCTCGCTCCCGATAACTTTGCCCCCAAGAATTCCCGCCTTGATAACAAGATCCTTGTTCTTCTTTTCCCTCGAAAAATCCCGAAGAGTCTTAGCCACCCCCGCCACATCGCTGTAGACCATGGTATAGGCATTGGCTCCAAGGGTATGTTCCTGAGGCACCGGAAATCCCGCTTCTTCAAGAGCTATGCGGAAGAGAGTATTCTTACCAATCTTCATCTCTCCTCCGGCTTCCCGGACCTTGCTACGGATTTCGGTCATCTGGGAGACGGTGAGCCCTCGATATTCCACAATGAGAATCGCCTCGGCACGCTCCAGCATTTCCTTGTATTCCGCTACTTGTTGTACCCGCTTTTCATTAGGCATCCTTTCACCTCCTTACAAAAAAGGTGCTCCCGGTTCCGAAACCGGGAGCACCTACGCATGGCAAGAGAAAAAGACTTTTGCATACGAATATCCCGGACCTCGGCGGGCAACATTAAGCGCACGATCTGCGCACCAGCTTTCTACAGTCCCAAAACGCGACGATTATAGCACGTTCCTCTATAGAGAAAAAGCTTTTTCTACGTTAAACTGTAACTTCCTTCTGGGCCGAAGCGGCATCCACAGGGATGGCAACGCCCATAGTCGTAGAAATGGTAAGGCTCCGAATGTACTGCCCCTTGGCAGCGGAGGGCTTCGCCTTGAGAATGGCCAGTATCATGGTGGCCAGATTTTCGAAGAGTTTTTCCTCTCCAAAACTTGCTTTGCCCACAGCGTTGTGAATAATTCCGAACTTATCAACCCGGAACTCCACGCGCCCCGCCTTGATCTCTCTTATCGCATCCCCGATATTATCGGTCACAGTATTAGCCTTAGCGCTGGGCATCATCCCCCGGGGACCAAGGATTTTTCCCAGGCGGCCCACGACCTTCATCATCTCAGGGGTGGCTACTACCGCATCAAAATCCAGCCATCCGCCCTGGATCTTCTGCACCACGTCTTCACCGCCAACGAAGTCCGCTCCCGCAGCTTCCGCTTCGGTAACCTTCTCGCCTCCGGCAATCGCAAGAACCCGCTTGGTTACTCCCGTTCCATGGGGAAGAGATACTGTGCTTCGCACCTGCTGGTCCGCATGACGGGGATCGACGCCCAGCCGGACATGAATCTCCACACTCTCATCAAACTTGGCCGTGGCAATTTCACCTGCCAGAGCCACTGCTTCCTTGAGACTGTACAGACGATCCGCATCAACCTTTTCGAGAAGAGCCCTGTAACGCTTACTTTTTTTTGCCATTGGTATTCCTCCTTGTGGTCATAGCGGAGTTTCCTCCTGCCACGATAAGACTCGAAAGCCTCATTTCAAGAAACTCTCAAAAAAGAGCTTCCTCGGTGACTAACGAACTTCCACGCCCATAGAACGGGCGGTTCCCTTGATCATCTCCATGGCAGCTTCTACGGTATTAGCGTTGAGGTCTTCCATCTTAACTTTCGCGATTTCCTCTATCTGTGCGAGAGAGATCTTGCCCACTTTGTTTTTGTTGGGCTCCCCGGAACCCTTCTCCAGGCCAATGGCTTTCTTGATAAGCACACTGGCAGGAGGAGTTTTCATGATAAAGGAAAAGCTGCGATCCGCAAACACCGTGATCACCACAGGGATGATCATCCCCGGCTGATCAGAAGTCTTAGCATTGAACTGCTTGCAAAACTCCATGATGTTTACCCCATGCTGCCCCAAAGCAGGCCCCACGGGAGGTGCGGGGGTCGCTTTTCCTGCAGGCAGCTGGAGCTTTATTTCTCCGATTACCTTTTTTGCCATACCACTTGCTCCCTTCTTCCTTATCGCCCACTCCCTACGTTAAAAAAACCACCTGTGCAGGGGAGAACGTTTAAATTCTCTTATTATTTCGATCTCTTCCCTAGAGTTTCTGGAGTTCGCTGTAATCTGCCTCAACGATGGTTTCACGGCCAAAAACAGTAACGGAAAACTTGATCTTACCCTTTTCAGCCAAAACCTCGACTACAGGGCCGCTTTGCCCCTCAAAGGCTCCGGACCTCACTGTAACGACATCTCCAGGCTTAAGATCGATCTCCATCCGAGGTTTCGAGTGACCAACGCCGATCTTCTCCATAACATCCTGTACCTCTTTATCGGAGAGAGGCATGGGATGATTTCCGGCACCCACAAAACCGGTAACTCCGGGGGTGTGCCGAACCACGAACCAGGACTGATCGTTCAGGATCATCTCCACCAGGACATAGCTCGGATAGAGTTTGCGGCGAACGCGTTTGGTTTTACCATCCTTAACCTGCAAACGCTCTTCAATAGGGACAAGAACGCTAAAAATGCGGTCCTCCATCCCCATGGTGGCGATCCGCTGCTCCAAATTTGCCTTGACCTTATTCTCGTACCCCGAATAGGTCTGGACTATGTACCAACGTTTTTGGTAGTTTTCACTCATCACTTAAAAGGGGGCCATAAAGTGGCCCCCTCACCTCCCAGTTAGAGCGTGCTGATGTCTCTTCGGGTTTCCTAACCGACAACACGAGAAAACACTGCGGTCAAAAGCATGTCTACTACCCCAAGGTAGGCCGCCATCATAAAGGTAACCGCAATAACGACAAGCGTGGAATACCACACCTGCTGCTTCCCGGGCCAAGTAACCTTTTTGAGTTCAGCCTTTGCTTCTCTAAGAAAGCTAAAGAGCTTACCCATCTATGTTCGGCCTCCCATCAAAGTTATATTCTAAAAAATGGCAGGCCCGGCAGGACTTGAACCTGCAGCCCCCGGTTTTGGAGACCGGTGCTCTGCCAATTGAGCTACGGACCTACGCACCTGGGGGATTATACCCTATTTGCACTCCTTGTGCAAGGTGTGACCCTTGCAAAAACGGCAGAATTTCTTTTTTTCAAGCTTCTTCTGCTGCTTCTTTTTGTTTACCGAGGTAACATAGTTACGGCGTTTGCACTCGGTACACTGCAATCCCACTGTATCTGCCATGTAAAAGACGCCTCCAAACTGTGATGTAGGATACTCTGTTGTTAGTCGAGAATCTTGGTGACAACGCCAGCGCCGACGGTCCGGCCGCCTTCACGCACGGCGAAACGGAGCCCCTCTTCCATAGCGATGGGCACGATGAGGTTCACTTCAAACTGCGAGTTGTCCCCGGGCATAACCATCTCCACGCCATCGGGGAGCTTGATGTCTCCGGTAACGTCGGTGGTACGGAAATAGAACTGGGGCTTGTAGCCGCTGAAGAAAGGCGTGTGACGGCCCCCCTCTTCCTTTTTGAGCACGTAGACCTCGGCGAAGAAGTGCTTGTGGGGCTTCACGCTGCCGGGCTTGGCTACTACCATGCCGCGCTCCACATCATCTTTGCCTACCCCGCGAAGAAGGATACCCACGTTGTCCCCAGCCTGGGCGTCATCGAGGATCTTGCGGAACATTTCGAGGGAGGTAGCCACGCTCTTGATCTTGTCTTCCTGCATACCGATGATCTCGACTTCCGCTCCGGGGGTGATGATGCCACGCTCCATACGACCGGTGACCACGGTACCGCGGCCGGTGATGGTAAAGACGTCTTCGATGGGCATGAGGAAGGGCTTGTCCACTGCGCGCTCGGGCTGAGGGATATGCTCATCGCAAGCCTTCATGAGTTCGAAGATACCGTTGGTCCACTCGTTGTCGCTGTCGGACTCTCCAGCCTTGAGGGCAGAGCCCCGCACGATGGGAATGTCATCTCCGGGGAAGTCGTATTTGCTCAAGAGATCCCGGATTTCCATGTCCACCAGGTCGAGAAGCTCTTCGTCGTCCACCATGTCCACCTTGTTCATGAAGACTACCAGGGCGGGGACGTTTACCTGACGGGCAAGAAGCACGTGCTCCCGGGTCTGGGGCATGGGGCCGTCTGCGGCGGATACCACGAGAATGGCTCCGTCCATCTGGGCGGCTCCGGTGATCATGTTCTTGATGTAGTCTGCGTGCCCGGGGCAGTCGATGTGGGCGTAGTGACGGTTTTCTGTCTGGTACTCCACGTGGGCGATATTGATGGTGATACCACGCTCACGCTCTTCGGGAGCCTTGTCGATGTTCTCGAAGGGGGTGAAATCCGCCATGCCGTGACGCGCCAGGGTCTTGGTGATCGCCGCAGTAAGTGTAGTCTTGCCATGGTCGATATGACCAATGGTGCCGATGTTCAAATGCGGTTTCGATCGCTCAAATTTTTCTTTTGCCATGAGTGTAACCTCCCAAAATGGTATAATTCCCCGACAAGCAAGAGCGGGGATTCAAGTCTGAGTGAATTGTACCACATCGACCCACGAGGGATAGTACTAAAAAAACCCGGAACACCTTTCAAGCGCTCCGGGCAAATCACTGGAGCCGACTTCCGGACTCGAACCGGAGACCCCATCCTTACCATGGATGTGCTCTACCTACTGAGCTAAGTCGGCACCCCATTTCCATAGAGTGGTGGTGGGAGTAGGATTTGAACCTACGTAGACGTCCGTCGGCAGATTTACAGTCTGCTGCCTTTGACCACTCGGCCATCCCACCACAATTAAAGTGTGTTTCTTCATGGAGCCGGCGAGAGGATTTGAACCCCCGACCTGCTGATTACAAGTCAGCTGCTCTACCAACTGAGCTACACCGGCGTGACGGAATAGGATTATACCGTTTTTTGTGTTCTTGTCAACGGCTTTTGGTGAATTTCTTAAGCCTTAACCCTCTGGCGAGGCACGCGCAACCAGACGTCTCGGGACCGTTATTATTCGGCCCCCAAACTAAGAAAAACCTACATGGAGCTAGATCTCTCCAAAAGAACCATTTCCGCCCGCAGATAGGCATCGTCTACCGACTGACGAACTTCTCTACGATGCCGGATAACACCACCCGCCACAACCATGGGAGAGATTACCCCTCCACCTTCAGAGAGACGCTTCATCACCGCACTTCCGATCTGCGCGCGCATTATGGCTCCAACCCCTTTGCAGTTTTGTTTGCTCTTTGCTTCAAGCAGGGTACTGCAAAACTTTCAAAATGTCAATATGACATTACAAAAATGAGGATAGCCTCAAGAAAGCTTGTATTTTTTTACACTTATCTCCTTGTGGGTATATCAAAAAGCTCGAAAGAATGAAAGTGTTGACTTTTTGCAGGTTTTCTGCCACTCTATCTTTATGATGGACGAGAAGGAGGGCTTTACATGGTTCAGCAGCTTTTCGGAGAACGCCTCAAGAAACGACGCAAAGAGCAGCGGTTTACGCAAGAAGAACTAGGGCAAAACGTCGGCGTAACACGCCAGACTGTTATTCAGTGGGAGCGTGGAAGCTTTTCACCTGATATGGATAAGCTCAGCCGTATTGCGGAGGCGCTTGAGTGTTCCGCCGCATGGCTTCTCGGAGAGACAGACAATCCCGCACCCTTTCAGGATTTTGAGGATATTCAGAAGAACCTTTCGGAAGAATTTATTCACATTCCTCTTATGGACAAAGAGATGACCGCCTGTGCAGGAAACGGCTTCGATTATTGCGGAGCACACATGGAGAGCAGCGATATAGTGGTGCTCCCGAGAAAATCCTTTTCCCGGATAGATGCCCTTCAGAGTCCCTTCGGCATTCACGTGGAGGGAGATTCCATGGAGGGGGCGGGTATTCCAGACGGATGCATCGCCATCGTCAATCCCGCAGAGCCCGTCTATCCCGGGGATCCCACTCTGGTCTGCTATAACGATCGCTGGAGCATCAAGTGGCTTATCCCCAAAAGTAACGGTGATGTGGAGCTTCGAAGCGCCAATCCTTCCTACCAGCCCATGGTGATCCCCCAGGAGCTTGCAGCTCGGGAGGAGTGGTTTCGGATTATAGGCAAGGTGGTTCAAACCGTAAGCACCAGAAAACCCACCCCGTATTTTTAACCCCCATCTTCGGAGTGGGTTTTCTGAAAATCTTTTTTCTGGAAATTCCTGCATTCACGAGATGCTGCTGCTCATCAAGAGAGCCCTCGGAGACGGCGTATTACCTTGTAAGCCTCCTGGATTTCGGAGAAGCGCTCTGATGCAAGTTTTACAAAATCGTCGTCAAGGTCCATGCCAATAAAGCGATCTGGATGGTATTTTGCCACAAGATCCCGGTAGTGACGTCGAACCTCTTCGTTCGTATCCCCAGGGGAGCAACCGAGGATTTCGTAGGGGCTTCGGGGGCTTTGGGAGGTTGTCTCCTTTTCTTGCCCCCTTCGGGAATCTCCCGAAGCATTTCCGGAAAACCCTCCTCCCCCTCTTCCGGAAGAAGCCCCTCCCCCCCCAGGGCCTGGAGAGAAGAGCCCCGAGAGAATCCGGAAGATAAGATAGAGCATTACAAGAGGGAAGATAAACCGAAGTATGCGTAGCAGAAAGATCAGAGGAAGCAGAAGAAAGGGCACCGCGACTCCTCCTTGCAGCAAATTACAACCCTAGGCCCATGCAACATCCCGGTGCTATCCTTCATCCGGGATCCCCAAAAGAGTTCTGCATCGAGCGACATCTTCTTCGATGGAACGGATCCATTCCGTGCGTTTTTCCGCATCAATCTCCAGTGCTTTGGGGCTCTCCCTGAGAAAGAGGAGTTTTTTTTCCTGAATGGCGAGCCATTCGCGGAGATGCCCCTCCTCCAGGGCATTTTCACGGAAACGCTGCAGATCATCATCTTCTTTCACAAAGGCCCTGCTCACCGTACGCCTCCCTTGACGGCGTAGCGGAGAGCCCCCAGCCGGGCTACAAGCAGATAGGGAATGGAGGGAAAATACAGGAAGACCCAGGCGATAAAACCTAAGGGGATGAGATACCAGGAAACCCCGGGACGCCCGAAGGCGAGAAGCTCCCATCCACGAAAGAGAATGAAGAGTCCATAGAACCCGAAAAATCCTCCAAAGACAAAAAACCTCTCGGGGGATCGCTTGCGCACGAGTTTCCATAGATGTAGCACCATGGGCACCATCTGTAATCCAAGCCACACAAGCCCTATTTTACTAACAGGAAAAGGAATGCTTTCCACCATAAGCTCCTCCTTCGTCTTTCTTAAGTTCTTCGCCGTTATTCTTGATGTATTTTTTAGCATTTCTTAGTTCTTCGGGTTTTTGTCCCGAAGAGAACGCTTTTCTATTCCCCGAGGGGAGAAATCATTTTCGCAGTACCGAGGGCCCTGTAATTCTTCGGGCAAGGTCAAGCCATCGGGAGATACGCAGCCCGAAAAGAATCTGCAGGGTGGTGAAGCGACTGTCTTCTACACTTCCGGCGGCATCGTTCTGAAGACATTCCTCATAGAGCCGGGGCTGAAGACGCACTACCGTATCAGGAAGGGTTCGCTGCCCCTTGATTTGCTGTACAAGCACCGTGGAGTTGTCGTCGCGGATAAAGCGCTCCAATTGGTAGACGTGGTTCCCCAGGATGTTGGAGTGATCGTCGAAACGTTCTCTTCTTCCGTATCCCTCTTCTTTGAGGGCATCCTCCGCATCCATCATCTCCTCAACATTCATACCCGGAAGGGCGTGGTAGAGCTTGACATACCTCCCCAGAACTTCTGCCAACCCCCGGGAGGTATCGCGCAGCTCTTCGGCATTATCCTTTGAGGCTCCTGAAGGAGCGTTCAACAGGGGGCGCCACATGTGCTTGAAAAAAGGGAGGGTGTCATCAAAACTCCATTCGGTCATGCCAAAAAAAACAGCTGCTCCCGCAATACTCAGGGGTTCAAGCCAGCGCCCCGGCAAGGCGGCGATGAGCTTTTGCAGCACTCCGTGTTCTTTCAGAACCTCCGCACTACGCTGCCCCGAAGCAAGAGCAAAACCTTTGCCGAAAGGGGGAATATCCTCATTTGCAACGCTCTGCATGACCTTCTTTTCCCGTGAATCCATCGGGAAACAAGGCTTCATAACCCCCGGCGAGGAGGGTTCGCTGAAACAGCCAAGCCAGAGGCTCTTGCGCTTTTCATCAGGAAGCACAAGGAAATCCGATTCCCGGGTAACGTAACGCGGGTCGTGAAGTTTGGTAAGGAGGATTCCCAGAATCTGAACGTAACGTTCCCGCAGAGCGGGGACACTCATGGCCTGAGCACAAAGTTCCTTGAGAGCATCTACGATCTCCGCATGGGGATAGTTCTTGGTTCCCGCCTTCCCCGTACGGATCTGGAGATCCTTACCGTTTTCCACAAAAAACATGCGGACCGATTTCTTCTTGCCTGTCATTTTGTTGTCAATGGAAACCCAGGGATGTTCCTTTCCCATAACAAGACGGAGAGCGAGCCCCTCATCAATATCGCAAAACCCCATCACCTGATTCGGCTCAAAAGCCACGATTCATCATCCTTTCAACACGTGCACGGCATACCGCGTACCATACATCTCTTGCACCTGTCATTCCATTTCTTTAATAGAACACACGTCTCTTCGGCTTTCTTCAGACCCCGCTGAGCCATCCTATCCCCCGAAGAACCCTCCGAAGAAACCCCCAAAAAGGCCGCGAAGGATATTTCCTGGAAAGAAGGGGATCAGCCAGGCATAAAAAATCTCAATCCTTGCGGGAACCATGGCAAAGGTTGCAAAAGCCCCCATAGGGATCACCGAACGAAGCACGAGAATAAACTCTCCCTGATGATCTCGCACCGCAATAAATCCCAGAGATGCCTGGCAGAGTATAAAAGCTGTGGTCATGTAGAGCCATCCGGCGGTATGAGGAAGCCGGGCGGCCTCAAGCCCTTTGAAGACGCAGAAGGCGGTCCATCCGCTGAGGATGTAGGCTTCAACCGACGCAAAAAGGAGCAACGAAAGATGTTTCATGAAGCGCCCCACCCGACTTTCTACCTCGGAGGAAAAAAATGCACGTCCTCGGGCAAAGAGAGGGGTGAAAAAGCGCAGATAGAGCACCGGGAGTGTCCAGGCAAAAAGCCCCATAGTAAGCAGAAAAAGCACGTATTCCATGAATCCATGGCCTCCTTTATTACTGTTCCCGCTGCTGTCCGTAGGTAGCAAAGCGGCAGAGAGCTTCCTTCATCTGATCTTCGGAAAGAATGCGGGGCTCCCCCATGGTACGGGCATAGGCGTAGATTTTTGCCACATACTCCACCGCCTCTGCGGTAGCATACGCCTTTTCAAGAGAGGTTCCCACCGCCAATACGCCGTGATTTCCCAGAAGAACTCCTCGGCTTTTTGCAAGGGCAGGAGTAGCGGATCGGGCAAGCTCCGAGGAACCGAAGAGGGCGTAGGGGGTGCAGGGGACGGATGTTCCCGCATACCCTATGAGATAGTGTACCGCCGGAAGGTCCCGGCCTAGAGTGGAAAAGGCGGTGGCATAGGGAGAGTGGGTATGCACCACTCCTCGGGCTTCGGAGCGGACGTTATAGGCTTCCCGGTGAAGCTCCCACTCACTTGAGGGAGTACGAGAACCGTCCAGAACCTCCCCCTCCCACCCCATAAGGACCACATCCTCTGGAGATATGGAGGTGTACTCCATGCCACTGGGGGATATGAGAAAAGCCTTTCCCGGCTCCACAGAGATGCTTAGATTGCCTCCTGTTCCTTCGGTGAGCCCCGAAGCCAGAAGTTTTTTCCCCATTGCTACGATGAGGGTTCGCTCTTTCTCGTAGAGCATGATCGCCTCTCCTCTTTTCCTCATAATATTAAGGAGCTTCCACACAAAAGACCCCGGAAGCGTTGCAGCCTTCCCGGGGGTTGAGGATACGGGAACAGCAAAAAAACACCCGTATTGTACCGCATAACCGCGAAATAGGAAAAAGCCTCCTGCTTTCAGGAGGCTTTTCTATTTCGCGTAGGGTAAAGCAGAAAGAACAGATCTCTACAGGGTAAAATCCTTTTTCATGGAGCCAAACCTGTTGCACGTGGCCTCCAAAGTGATGACATCTCCCTGCTGTAGCTCCGGCATGGGGAAGGACGCCTCAAAATCCTTCTTGGTAGTCTGGGCGGTGTAGGTTTTGGTAAGCAGATCCGTTCCTGCCCGAAGAATACGGATTTCGCTGATGTAGTGCCCTGCGGGATCTCCCACACTGTGGGCAATGGTAACGTGCAACACCCCTTCTGTGGGATCAAAGGTTACATCCATATCGCTCGGGGGATGGGCCAGAGCTTCTCCCGCCATCATGAAAATGCCGCACAACAGCATAAGCAAGACCATTTTCCGCATAATGCCATCAACCTCCTTCAGAATAACAAAAACGTCAAAGTACATAAAGATACATCACCAATCCCGCATGAACCGTAGCAAGAAGAAAGGCCACCACCCCCACTCGACGGTGGAACTTGAAGAGCCAGGGTTTCTTCAAGCGTTTTGCCCCGAAAGCGGAGAAGACCGCAAGAGCCACCATGCTGTAGGCCCCTATGCCAAAAATAAGAATCGCTTCATAGGCACTCATGAGAGCTACCCGTACCGTTCTTCCAGAAAGGCTCGCAGGGCCTGCTCCGAACGCTCCCGCCGAAAGAGAGGGCGGGGATCCCTGGCGTAGGCCCCCAGGGTCTCTTCAAAGGTAGGGCGCTCTTTGCAGTAGAGCACCCCCAGGGCATGGTGATCCTCCTCCAGAACCTTTTCCATGGCCCCTCGAAAATCCGTGGGGTCGTATCCCTCTTCGAGATCGTAGGTGTGATCCTTGTACCATTTAAAGGTGTTTACCCGGTTGAAGGAGACACAGGGCTGAAAAACATCTATCAGAGCATAGCCCTTGTGCAAAACTGCCTTTTTGATAATCCCTTTGGTCTGTTCGGGGTTCCCCGAAAAGGCCCGGGCCACAAAGGATGCCCCGGAGACGAGAGCCAGCGCCAGGGGGTTGACGGGAACGTTCGTCACCCCTCGGGGTGAGGTGGGGGTCACCAGCCCCAGGGGGCTCGTGGGAGAGTACTGCCCCTTGGTAAGGCCGTAGACCATGTTGTTATGCACCAAATTCACCAGATTGGGGTTGCGCCTTATGGTGTGGAGAAAGTGGTTCCCCCCCTCGCCGTACATATCCCCGTCCCCCCCGATGGCAAAAACCAGCATCTCGGGGTTTGCCGCTTTCATTCCCGTGGCCACTGGAAGAGCCCGGCCGTGAAGACCGTTGAAGAAGTGCCCTTTCATAAAGTGCGGCATCTTGGCGGCCTGACCGATTCCCGAGACGAGCACCACCTGCTCCGGAGCATAGTCAAGCTCTGCCAGAGCCTCCTTGAGAGATTCCATAATCTGGAAGTTGCCGCATCCGGGGCACCACGCCACATCCGCCCCGGGGAGATCGTACTGCCGAGGATCCATCATGATTCTCTCTCTCCTTTCGAAGAAAGCTCCCTAAGCCCCTCCATAACTTCCTCCACCGAGAACTGAAGCCCTTTCCAGGTGAGCACCTTCTCCTGCACCTCAAAGCCGCACTCCAGACGCAGAAGAGCACAGAGCTGGGCCGTGGCATTTCCCTCCACGGCGATAACTCTCCCCGCCTTTTCGAGATAGGAGAGAGTCTTTTCGGAAAGAGGCCAGGGCTGAAGGATATGCAGCACCGCAGCATCCTTCCATCCGAGATTTTCCAGAGCTTCCTCCACAATGCTGCGGGTAGATCCCCAGCAGAGGAGAAGAATTTTGTAGTTTTCCGGCCCTATAAGGGTGGGCTCCAAAGCCTCATACCGCAACCCCTCGATCTTTCGGATCCGCTTGGAGTTCATCCAGGCACGGAGCTGGAAATTTTCCCAGACGTGCCCCTCTTCATCGTGCTCATGGCTATCCACTCCCACAAGCCCCTCCCCATGCCCGGGAACTCCCCGGGGGGAGACACCGTCTTCCGCATCTTCATACCGGCGATACTCCCGGGAGGTCTCCACTATGTGAGGATCCAGAGACTCAAGATCAAGGGCCTCCAGGGGAAGATCGTAGTAGGTGTTCATGAGATACTGATCTGTGAGCACCACCACGGGAACCTGGTAGCGATCCGCCAGATAGAAGGCGTGTCTGGTACAGAAAAAGGCCTCTTCCAGCGTTCCCGGAGCAAGAATAGCCCGGGGGAACTCTCCGTGCCCTCCGTGCAGCGCAAAGAGCAGATCCCCCTGCTCAGTCCGAGTGGCCATCCCCGTGGCGGGGCCGGGGCGCTGGGAAAGGTGTACCACCAGAGGAGATTCGGTAACCCCTGCGAGGCTGAACCCCTCGGTCATGAGGGCAAATCCCCCCCCCGAGGTGGTTACCATGGCCCGAGCTCCTCCGTAGGAGGCCCCCACCGCCATATTCACCGCGGCAATTTCATCCTCCACCTGCTCCGCCGCCACGCCGAAACGCTCCCCTTGCTGGATCATGAAGGTGAGAATTCCCGTAGCGGGAGACATGGGATAGCCACAGCAGAAGGAGCATCCCCCCGCCAGCGCCCCCGTGGAGACCGCATCTGCTCCGTCGAGGGCTATCCGATCCTCAAGGCTACCTGAGGAAGCAAGGGAAAAGGAGCAGACCCCGGAGCGAAGAATCTCCTGTCCCCGGGCAAACCCCAAGGACACAGCGGCCATGTTTTTCTCCACGACATCAGCCCCCTTGGCGCCAAAACGCTGCTCCACCAAGGGCCGAAGCACTTCAGGGGTATCCGCAAAGAGCCCCGCAATCACCGCCGTGGCCACCACATTGGCAAAGACCGCTCCGCCAGCCTCCTTAGCGATATCAAGGAAGGGAAGGTGTACGCTCTGAAAGGTACGTCCCGCGAGATCCCCCTCAAGCTCTTTCATATCCCCCAGCACGAGGGTCTGAGGATCTATCCGATCAAGCACATTTTCCCGAATTCCCGGCCCTAGAGGGACAAGGATATCAATGCGGTCCACCAGAGCCCGGACAGGAGAAGCGGCCATACGAACCGCCGTGGAGTTGTGCCCCCCCCGAACCCGGGACATATACTCCCGGTTGGCATAGACATGATATCCCAGGTTCTTTCCCAGCCGGACAAGAAGCTCCTCCACCGCCTGAACCCCCTGCCCTGCGGCTCCGCAAAGCACGATACTGACGTCCCGGTTTCCTTTCCGGGGAAACTGCTGCATGCCTACCACCCTCTCCGTTCTTTTTTATCCGTTTCTTCCAGAGATCTCCCCAACACATCCTTTTTACTCTTTTCAAGATTACTGTACAGGTTACAGAAACGAAAGACAACCTTCTTTTCTTTTTTCTTTTCCGCCATCTCACCTATGTCCCCCAATCTTTTCATGATATATACTCTTGGGGGGTATCTTCCGTTTCGAAGATGCTACAATACAGTGCTTCACAGTACCTCGTCACATGAACTCATATTTTTATGAAAGGAGGGCTTTTCGAGTGCGACTACGAACTTCTGCAGGGATGCTTCTTCTTCTCTTCTCTCTCGTCTCTCTCGGATATGCTCTACACACCACCTTCCGGGATCTTCGAACAAATGGAGGAGAAACATCCCAGACGCTTTTTTTCGAGGGGGATCAACCTGTGGTATACGTCCTCTATCTGCATGGCAATGCAAAATGCATCACCTGCGATGAGATTCTGGATCGCACCACCGAAACGCTCCGCTCAGCTTTTCAGGAACATCTTGAGAACAAAAACCTGATCTATCGGGAGATCAACGTGGATCTTCCACAGAACCGAGAGTACGCCACCACCTTCGAATACTTCACCACCTCGGTAATACTTGCTCTTTATCAAAACGGCGAACTCCGAAGCTGGAAAAATCTTGACAAGGTCTGGGATTTTGCGGACAAACCCTCTGCCTTCGATCCTTACTTCACCGAGGAACTTACCGTGATGCTCACAAAAGGAGGCCTCATTCCATGACGTTCTTTCTTCCTCTTGCGGGGGCCCTCTGGCTCGGTATTCTCGCCTCGGTAAGCCCCTGCCCTCTGGCGACAAACATCGCTGCCCTCTCCTATCTCCTTCAAAGCGGCGGAGGGTCGAAAAAAATCGCCCAAAGCAGCGTCGCCTATGTTCTCGGAAGAACCTTGGTAACGGTGTTGCTCGGGTTTCTTGTGCTTCGGGGACTCTTCGCCGTTCCCGGCCTTTCGGGAGCCCTCCAGAACTACATGAACCGCTTTGTGGGTCCTCTTTTAATGCTTACAAGCATCTTCGTTCTGGATCTGCTCCCTCTCGGCCCCTCCTGGACCGGGAAAATTTCTCTCAAGCGCTTCAGCAGAGATCAAGGAGGAGCCTTTCTCATGGGCACACTCTTTGGTCTGGCCCTCTGCCCGGTTTCGGCGGCGCTCTTCTTCGGAGCCCTGATTCCCCTGGCCATTGAAGAGAACTCCCTGATCCTGCTCCCCCTTCTCTTCGGCCTCGGCACAGGACTTCCCGTGGCGGGAGCGGCGGTTTTTGCAGGGTTCGGCATGGACGCTCTTTCGGGGATGCTCCTCTCGGTGGAATCTCTGCAGCGATGGGTACGGCTTGCCACAGGAATTATTTTACTCCTTATCGGGCTCTATTTCACCTTGACCCAAACCTATCTTCTCTTCTAAAATGCATCTCGGTTCTTTCGTCGGTTCTTTCATAAAGAAATGGGGGCAAGCTTTTCTTTTAGGAACCAACACTGTGCCATAGCACCATATCCCAAAGATTCCAGACAAGGCAGGGCTCACTTATGATTGATTTTGTGCAGCACATTCCTCTTTTCGGAAGTTTCGTGAACGCCGGGGCCATCATGGCGGGCACCGGCATAGGGCTTCTTGCGCAGCATCGTTTTTCTCAAAAATATGCAGATGTAAGCGTGAACGCCCTGGGGCTCTTTACGCTTGTCCTCGGCATCTCCATGGGAATCCAGACAAAGCACATTATGATCGTCATCTTTTCCCTGGTAACGGGGAGCCTCTTCGGCCAGCTTCTTGATCTGGAGAGCCTTTTTGCCAAGGCAGGGGAAAGCCTGAAGAAAAAACTTGGAAACGAGGGAAGCACCTTTACGGAGGGTTTTGTTACCGCTTCGCTCCTCTACTGCACAGGCTCCATGGCGGTGCTGGGATCGTTTCAGGAGGGGCTGGGACACTTTCCGGTGTTGCTTTTGGCCAAATCTGCCATGGACGGGGTTATATCCATAGCCTTTGCGGTTTCTCTGGGTCTTGGGGTGCTCTTCTCCGCCATCCCCGTATTTATCTATCAGGGAGTTCTTACCCTCTTTGCGGGAACCCTTCAGGGAGCACTTTCAGAGGCAGTGATCACCGAGATCTCCGCCGTTGGGGGGGTATTGCTCATCGGAGTAAGCCTCTCCATCCTCAACATCAAGAATGTACACGTTATGAATATGCTGCCCTCCATGCTTGTGGCGGGGATTCTTGGGGTACTCCTCATCTAGCCTGTTCAAACCCGCCCCAAAAACGGAGCTTCCGAAGAGAGGGTCTTTTCGATATAATACACTCAAGAAAGAACATAGCCTTTTGGAGGTGACCGGTCATGCGAAAATTCCGCTGCATCGAATGTTCCCACAACTTTGAGTCAAAGGAGAAGCCGAATCATTGCCCTGAATGCAAGGGGCGCTTTATCCAGCTTGTGGAAGGCGAACCTCTCAAGGGAAAGCGCTGGGGAGGCAAGAGTTACAGCGTACGCTGATAAAACAGATGAACAAACACGAATGAATGACGAATGAATAAACACGTGTCACAACGTGCCATAAACAGAGGGAGGTCTCTTGAAGAGACCTCCCTCTGTTTATGGCACGTGCTCTATGGTATCTTTTTTGTGCACCCTGCTACTTACTTAAAGGGTTTCCCCCCTGGCAGGAGCCCTGAGAGCTGCCCAGGCCTCACGGGCGAGGAGCAGCGCCAACACCAGAAGTACTCCAGAGATGCCCGAAAGAAGGTAATTGCCTTCCACAACCTTCTCCTTCAACAGAAGTCCCAGGGCCGCTATGGTGGTGACAAACATGAAGACCATGGGAATCATGAGGAAGGAGGCGTTCTTCTTAAGTCCCTTGGAGACCCACACCCCCACAGCCAGAAGGGCGAGAGCCGCCACCAGCTGGTTGGAGGCTCCGAAAACGGGCCAGATAAGAGCCCATGCAGGTGTATTACCCGTTTTGAAGAAGACCAGAACTGCCGCAGCAGCCACACTGATGATGGTGGCGGTGAACTTATCGACTCTCATCCCCGACTTATCGGCCTTCATTCCCACAAACTCCTGGAGCTGATACCGGGCAAGACGGGTAGCAGTATCGAGAGAGGTGAGAAGGAAGGAGTTCAGGGCGAGAAGTCCGAGAGATTTTCCTATCTTCGGATCGATGCCGATGATGGCCGCAAACTGTCCGATTCCCTCGGCAAAGGTTACCGTGGGGCCTCCCTTGAGGATGCTCCCCGCCATCATGACGGTACCGATGGCGATAACCGCCACGAGACCTTCGATAAGCATGGAGCCATAGCCGATGATGATGGAGTCGGACTCTCTCCGAAGCTGCTTTGCGGTAGTACCGCTTCCCACAAGAGAGTGGAAGCCCGAAATGGCACCGCAGGCTACAACCACGAAGAGGATAGGCCAGACAAATTCACCCTTGGCGCTGTACGGGAAGGTATCCACAAAGGCGGGAAGGCTCACTACAAACTCCTTGCCGAAGACCATCCCAATGGTGCCGAGTATAACCGCAAAGTAGAGCATGAAGGAGGCGAGGTAATCCCGGGGCTGCAGAAGAAGCCATACGGGGAGCACCGAAGCCGCAAAGATGTAGCCGATGAGAACGTAGGTCCAGATGGTAGCATCAAATTTGAAGGTAGTCTGCACCCATTCAGAGCCGCTTCCGAAGAAGACCGCGCCGAGCACGATGGGAACCATGATCACCGTGGAGTAGATGAGAGGAACGCCCTTCTTGTAGGTGAGAACCCCGAAGAGAAGAGCCATGAAGATATAAAGCGTGGCAGAGAAGGCGACAGCCGGGTCCGCCGCAAAGGAGCCTGCGGAGAGCACGAGAAAGACCGCCACCATAAGCACCAGAGCAAGCCAGGTAAAGGTGAGGAAGAGCAGTTTTCCCCGACGACCGATCCAGCGATCCACCACTTCACCCACGGAAAGCCCCTTGTGCCGCACCGACGCCACGAGGGATCCCATGTCATGGACGCCTCCGAGGAAGACACTCCCCACAAGACACCAAATGTACGTAGGAAGCCATCCGAACATCGAAGCCGCCGCAATGGGGCCCACGATGGGGCCAGCTCCGGCGATAGAGGCAAAGTGATGCCCCAGAAGCACCGAAGGATGGGCAGGAACGTAGTCTACACCGTCAAAATAAAGCTCCGCAGGGGTCTTTTGAGAATCGTCAAGCCCGTACATACGCTTCTGAAAACGACCGTAGATGAAGTAGGCCGCAAGAAAAAATACCGCCGCAAAGAGAAACATATTCATAAGCATGTACTACCACCTCCAAAAAATATGAATGCAAAACCACGAAACAGATCTCCCAAGCGTTGCACAGAAAGCCCACATCCCCCCTTCTCGAAAAACGTTAAAAAAATTTTACGAAAGCCGAATTTTCGGAAAAACCCTCTACAACGAACCAGCGCCCTGGGCTTGATGGGTCTTGGAAGATAGCTCCTCCCGTCGGTCTACATAGCCATCCACAGCTCCCACAAGGTTTGTCAGATCACGAAACTTTCGATGCCCCTTTTTGCGGGAAGAAGAGCTGGAAAAAGCACTGGGAGAAAAGCGAAACACCTCCACAAACCCCCGGAATCCCCAGTAGAAAGACCGTACCTGGGGAGAAGCATCCGCCTCAGCTCCCAAGAGGAGAAAACGCTGGGTCATGAGATCCGGCTCCCATTTGCGATGCTGCAGAATATACTCTCTGGAAAGCAATCCCTGATGCTTCCACACGATGAAATCGTAGGAGTAGTAACGGGCAACCTCACCCAAAAGAGAACCTTTTTTGAAATCCACCCGACGCCAGACACCTTCCAGACCTTCCCAGCGCCACGGCTCAAAACCCCAATGTCCCCAGAACTCGGGAATGTCCTGGTATATCTTTATAGAATAGTCCACTCTTTGACTTCTCCTTTTTGGAAACTTTTTTCGGAACTTTACGGTGATCTTCAGGAAAGGAGGCGTTATTCTCTTACAGGCAGAACCATGGTACTACTTTTTTCGCAATCCGCAATATTTTCTCTGCAAAAATGATAAAAAAAATCTTTACGTCATGCAATGCCCGCACCACATTCCAGAGTTTTTCATGAAAATATTCGGTTTGAGCAAAAGAAAAAAGGATGTAGTGGGTTGTTTCACATTATATTGTGCCTTGGAATGGGAGCCTCCGCTTGTGTGTCCCCTCGGCTCCGAAAGTGGTCGAACCGCTCCCTTGCTTTGCTGCTCCGAACCGTCGCCACAGACGCGCCGTCCAGCTGCGCGACTGCGGCTTGCTGGCACGTCCGCCTGCCACCAGGAGGTTCTCCGCGACGCAAAGCTGCACTCGCCGACCACTATGCTCGCGCCTCCGGACACACAAGCTCCAGCTCCTGCGGCTCATTCAGGCTCGCAATATAAGCAGGAATGATGCAGTGGTGTGGATGTGAAGGAGAGAAAAAGGGAAAAAACTCTTGCCAAAGTGGGGGTGTCCCGGGTATAATGTCTCCCGTTGCGGGTGACTAGCTCAGTGGAAGAGCGCTTCCTTCACACGGAAGAGGTCACAGGTTCGAGCCCTGTGTCGCCCACCACTGCAAATACTGGCCCCGAGGGATTTTCCCCCGGGGCCTTTTTCTTTTCTGGAGTCAATATGGAGTCAGCTAGAAACCGAAATTTTTTTGCTTCGTCTCAGGGAATAACCCTATTGTCACAAAAAAAGAGGGGGGCTTTCGCCCCCCCTGCTACGCTTCTTTCTGCTCCAGCTCCACTTCCCGCATCCGGTTCAGGAGTCCGACGGTCCACCGTTTCCAGCCCGGGGCTCGCTCAAACTCGCCTTCTCCAAAATGCAGGAACCCGTCCTCGTCCATCTGAACGCCGTGAAAGTCCATCTTCACAGCATCCTTCATACCGTCACCTCCTTTCCACTGCCTTCGAGGTTTCCCGCGGGGCCATCCACAAAGGGCGCCAGGGCGGTACAAGCCGCCTTGATGACGAGCTTGAAGATCATTCCGTCCACAGCCTCCAGGATTGCATTGAATTCCATGGCGTCATCCAATAGATCCGCGAGTTCGTTCTGGGCCTCGGAGTCGTGGACCACGTCCCCGAAAACCTCCTTAAGCTCCGTAATGGCCTCAAGCCCATCCTTGGATGCTTGGACAATGATTCCGAGATTCCCCCAAAGAGACGAGATGCTCCAGGACTTGATTTCTTTCAGCTGTTGGAAAGATTCGCTGGTGTTTTCCAGAATCTGGCGCAGTTTTTCCTTAATATTCATGTTCTGCTCCTTTCAAGATATAAAAAAACCGGAGGCCGTAGCCACCGGAGCCAATGCTCTGCCATCTGTTTTATTCTTCCTTACTTGCTCCTCCTTTCAAACCACCGGACGAACCACTTAAACAGTGCCTCTTGTACAACATCCAAAAAGCGACCTCCTGTATAGGCAAGGGCCCCCGCAATCGCAAGGGAGGTCAATTGATTCAGTCCCGCACCGAGGCAAAAACACCCGACCACGACCGCTATAAAGGCTGACGTGATTTGCCCGGTGATAAACGCTCCCCAGGAAAAAACCTCGTGCCGGTGGAATCGAAGATACCGCACGAGGCTGCCAATCATCGCAATCAGAACGGCCGGAAGGAGGAACGCGCCGACCCTTTTGATTTCATCCACGCTCTACCACCGCCTCAAATGCCCCGTTTGATATACGTCGATGTGCAGAAAACCCTGATCCGGGTAATATCCGAGCCCTCCGAGTTCCGGAAGTTTCCCCGCCTCGTAGGCTTTCAGGATTCTCTCTTTCGCTTCGGGGATCGCAATTCCCCGGGGGATAAAATCCATGGCCATACCCAGGGTGTGCTTACTGTCGTGAGCCCCGCCCACCAGCCGATTATGGACGGGACACCGATATCCGGATGTCACGACCATGGGGGTATCGCCAAGGATGGCACGGATTTTTTCCGCCAAAAGGAGAAGCTCGGGATGGATGATGCACACCCCACATCCGCACCTGCAGGTTAGTTCCTTTTCCGAAAAATGTTTGCTGGAAGACACCTCATTCCTCCTTTCCTTCCGAAAAGTGCACGAAAAATCCGCCGGAGATCCGAAGCTCTCCGGCGGATAGTGTGGACTGAAATGCTACCGGATATTCTCATTGAGCCGTCACCCAGGCCTGCACGGCTTCCCGGTATGCCTGGGGCACCTGGGATAGCTGCCAAGTGCCCCAGAGTACGAGCCTGCCGTAAATTCTCACGAATACGTCGTTCATGCGGGTTCACCTCCTCCTGCCTGCATGGTGGCCACCGCAAGGGTGAGATCCTCTATCATGACTTGCTGCTGTGCCAGAACCATATAGGCATCCTGTACAATTTCGTCTTTTTCCCGGAGCTTTCTTTTTAACCGGGTTTCCGGGGAGACTCTGCATCCGGAGCTACTCATATGGGTTCCTCCTCCTTTCTCATACTTACACGTTCCATACGCAGGCCACGGATTCCGCCGAGGGCTGCCGCCCCTTCCATTCGTAAGTTGCGGTGATTGCGGTGCCTTTCAGAGCGGATACGGTTAACAGATTCGTTACGGGGTCGTAGAACCATGTTTTCGTAACCGCTCCATTTACCCTAACCTCCAGGGTCTCCGGATTCGGGGTGTGTTCGGGACGATATGCAAAGGAGGCCCCGGTCCCTTCTCCCAGGGGTTCATCCGTGGCGGTTCCCGTAAGTTGCACCAGGTCCACTCTCACGCTGGCCACGCTTCCCTGGGGATCTTCTCCTCCGGCGGCATAGTTAAATTGATCCACGATCACATAGGGATTAGCCGTATCCGGATAGGCCCTGTCTTTGGTCATGGGGATCCATGTTTCCGGCTCCCATCCCCATTCGTAACTCACCCAGGCGGAGATCCCCGCGGGGGCGGTACAAGTGATTTGCCCTGTTGCGGAGGAGAAGGCGTAGTCGGTGCTCTTTTTTTCCGCATTTCCAAAGTAGACTTTAAGGGTGTGCTGGGCCAGCCCCTGAATGTTCGCCAGGGTATACGTGTGCTGGTTTCCATCCCCGGTCCCGAGAATTTCGCACTCCACTTTTTTGGGGGTGGGGCGCAGCGCCAAGTAGGCATCCACCTCGGTATCCGGAATATCCAGGCGCTTCACCATGAGGTGTGCCTGGGACATATCGATGGGAGTTCCGTCCACCTGGGAAAAGTCGTAGGTCTTCGAGATGACCGAAGCTCTTCCCGTAGCCAGTTTTGAGGTGTCGCTTTTGTGGCGCACCCTGGCGGAATCAATGCTTGCCTCGGACACCCCTACCGAGGGAGCCCGCAGGACCGCCCGAAAGTCGAGATTTCCCGCGGTTTTCCCCACTATTCCCGCGGGGTCCTCCCATCCTCCGCCGTCTCTTCGAGCCTGCACCGTTACTGAGCCGCCGTTTATGGCGTCGCTTTCCACGGCGATATCCAGCACTTCCACGGCTTCGGAGCTGGATAGCGTCAGGGAGGGAGAAAGCACGGTCTTCTCCGTTATCTGCCCCTCGGACTGCCCCGTAACGGAGAGCCCCGCCGTGGGCATGGTCCCTTCGGGATCGTCCGCATGAAGGGCTATGGCCACGTGGATGTTTTTGCCTGCCAGGGGGTTGAGATTGGCCATGGTGAGAGCCGTAAGCTCCGCTGCGCTATTGCCCTCGGAGAGAACGCTGTCCGCCGTAAGGCTCTGCGTGGATATCGCCTCGAAGGCTGTACCGTTCCATTTCTGCCAGCCGCCTTCCCCAAAAGAAAGCAGGAATCTGCGGGAAGTCCCTGCGGGTTCCGTACCGGTTACGGTGACGGCATCTATCTGAGTGAGGGCGGAAGCGTCCAGGGGCACTATGGAAACGAGAAGGCCGGATTTCTCTTCAACCAGGAGATCCTGGGTATATCGAACAGGTTCAATTACGGAAAGGTCGGGCATTTAGACCACCTCCTTGTAAGCGATGTAGGCAAAACCGGTGCCGCCGCCACCGAAACCGCTGGAACTGTTATATGTCAGGCCGTTACCTTGATAAGCGTTAATTTTCCCACCGCTCCCCCCCTTGCCGCTTTTGCCTCCACAAGAAATATGTATGGTTGCACTGCAAACAAAAGCAATTATTAAAACTGAAGCACCCGAATTTGCATCGCCTGCACCACTACACCCAGGGCCTTGGCCATTTTTTCCTGGAGTCCGTTGGCCGTAGGAGGATTTCCCTCCATAGCCACCATCTCCACCTTCACCAATTCTACCGGGATGGCCGGTCCCACCACCTTCTCCAGAGCCTCCACCTCCAGCACCACTCCAGTGGGCACCCCCTCCACCTCCACCTCCGGAACCACCATGCCCGTTTCCAGCGCCGATTCCCATACTCCCGGGATATCCGGAAGAATAAGGCCCATCTACCCCCCTCGCTCCTCCACTTCCCCCCTCTCCCCCTTCACCGTCACCGCTCCAGTCGTTTCCGATGAAGCCGGTTCCGGAGAGGGTTCCACCACACAGGAGAAAAACGTTTCCCGTGAGAAGGAACCTGTCGGGCATCATGGAATGGCAAAAGGGCATCTGTTCAATTCTGGTTATCCCCTTGCCCGTGGTGATAATTTTTCCCGATACAGTGCAGTTTCCCTGCACTACCGCCGCCAAGATCCCTCCGCCTGTGGTGGTATTCCACGCCTTGGGGACCAGAGAACCTCCGGAGGCGATATTCAGATTGCGGAACTGGGGGATCTTCACCACCTGGATGTAGTATTCCGAGGGGGATACGATAAACTCCGTGATGGCGCTGCCGAGAGTCAACACTCCCCCGTTGAAGCTCGCCACGGTACGAATGGAAAACCTGGAAAATTCCTCCGTGGCGTCCGCCGTCTTGCCTCGGGATACGTGGATCATGACCTTGTCTCCGGGCTGAATGGTGCCGTATCTTCCCACGGATTGCTCCCCCAGCATGAAGTTCTGCTGGGATCCGCTCTGCACCATGGCGGTGGTGTTGATGTCCACTCCCGCCTGGGTTATGGTGTCGTCTCCGGTGCTGCCGTCTCCGAACCCGCCCAGGCTCTTCAAATTTATGCTTCCCTGGTAGGGACTCGCGGGAACCGTGGGTATTCCGCTTCCCGCAGCTTTACGAATGCGGACTTCGTCCATCTGCCCCACGAATCCCCCAAGACGGATTTCATCGGCTTCGACGATACCTGCAGCGATGCTTCCCGTCCCCGCTCCGGCCCCGTTGAAATAGAGGTTCAGATTTCCTCCGGAGATGCGTATCAGGAGATGGGTCCAGGCACCCTGAGAAAGGAGAGCCGAAGATACGATGGGGGTATCGTCCACCGTCACCACCACGTTTCCCGTGGAGGAGACCGCTGCGGAAAAAACTTGCGTGCCAGCATTCAGCAGCGCCAGAATATTCCCGGGAGCGGTTACGTTCGTGGGGCGCAGGAAGCATTCGAACTCGTAATTCCCTGCCTTGTTGATATTCAGAAGCCCCGCAGCATCTTGAGCTACAATATAATCCGTATTCGCTGCGGTCTGGAGACAGCGGTACCCGAACTTCGGGGTTCCCTCCACCACCTGGGCCACCGGAGCTTCGGTCCCCACAAGCTTGGCGTTTCCCTGGGCACTCCAGGAGAGCTTTCCTATTTCGTCCCGCAATCCGTCCCCGGTTTCCCCGTAGTAGGGAAAGTCGAAGTGCAGGAGTGCGATTTCACCGTTTTTGTATTCCCGTCTGCTCATGTTTTCCTCCCTATACCAGGGTTACGAGATCCCCGGAAAAACCGATATCGCCGCTTGCCGTAAAAGCTGCGGCGTTTCCCTGATTCGTCCCCAGGGCAAGGTTCACGGGGACCATGCCCCCCACTCCCTGCCACGTTACTTTCGGAGCCCATGTGCGGGATGTGTCCGTACCGGCCCCCACGGCGGAGCCTTCCCGCACCGCCGCACTGGTACGCAGAAGCCTCGCCTTGCCGCTTCGATACTGTTTCGTCACGGCATTCTCAAGGATTACCCGCTTCACGCTTCCCGCAGTGGCGGTGGATTTGATACGCACTTCCTCCATGGCGATGCCGTCCGTAAGGGTGTAGTTGAGTCCCACGATCACCGAGGAGAGATCCCCCACGTCGATGGAATCATCTCCGGGAACCACCGAAGTAACTTCCACGTCCGTCATGTCCAGTTCTCCGGTGCTCAGAAAATCTTCGAGCCACCAGCCGTCGTATCCTCCGTAAAGGTTTTCCATTTCCAGCCTCCACGCAAGATCCCGGAGATTGAGGGCCAGATCTCCCGAGGTGCGCTCCAGGTGTTCCACCCGGGAGGCCACCTTCGTAAGTTCCAGGGCCTTCAGCTCCCCGATGATGTTTTCTATCTGGTCCATGATGGCGTCATACTCCTCGGTTCCCGGAATGGCGGATTGCAGGGCTTCCAGCCGGGATTTCAGCCACTGGGTACGCATCGCCAGGGCGTGAGCCTGCACGTTTTCGGGGCTTCCCGCCCCTCCGGCGGCGAACTCCCCGGGCATAATCATCTTTACCTGTTCCGGATACTCCGGTGTTTCCGGCTCCGGAATGGCCACAAAGTCGCTCATCTGCATTTCTCCTTTCTAGAAGCGGATAATCCAGTATCCTTCAATCTCGATATCTCCGTCCTTGTCGATGGCTTTACCGTTGGTCCGCACCCTCCGGGAAAACATGGTGCCGTCTCCGCAGAAGAGGCCGAACTCCCGGATGGCCATACCGTTGGCATCTCCGGTGCCGATAAGGAAACTGAACTTCACGTTGGGAGTGGGCTCTTCACTTGTCACCCATCGAATGGCATCTCCCTCGACCTCTCCCCGGGCAAAGCTCGCCGAGGCGGATACCAGGAAGGCGTTTTCAAGCCCCCCCTGATCCGGCGCCGGGGCCTCTCCGGAGGTCCCTACTCCCACGTGGGTTCCCGCCATGCCGGACTGCCCCGCGAAGAGCTTCGCTATGGCCACCCTCCCCGCGGTCATGATCATGTTCTTTTCCCGGTATTGCTCAAGCACCTCGCCGTTACGCCGAACCGTAAAAAAAAGCTGCCCCTCGCAGGAGCAGCCCTCTTCGAATATCTGCATCTACAATGCCTCCCTCGTGATTTTTCCTCCGTAGGCTACACCACCCCCATAGGCGAATTCTCCGTACCTCGCCTCTCCGTAACGGGGGCATCCGTCTCCGTAGGAGAATTTTCCGTACACCAGGGGCCGCCGGATTTCGATATGCCCCCCGTAGTCGTGAGGCCCTTCGGAGCTTCCGTAACGGAAATCTCCGTAGCGTACTTCCGTATATAAGGAAGGAACCCGGTAGACTTCCGTCATGCCGGGGAAACGCACCGTAAGGGTTTCCAGAAGATCCGGCATCCCCTCACCGTAGACGGGGGTTCCCGGAGTAGCGTGACCATATCTGCCCCAAGGCTCGCCGAAGGAAAAAGAGCCGTATCGCAAGAGATCCCCGTAGTCGAAGAAGCCGTACCGCAATCCCCCCCAGGGATAAACCTCGAAAAAGGGGAGACCTATGGCCAGCTTCCCCATGCCCGAGGGACCGGTAACGTCCGTGCCGTCTCCATCCAGGGGTTCCCCGAGGGAGTCTTCCATCCATATACCCAGTATCAGCCCCGCCAGACCGGTGCGGTAGGATTTAGCCACGTTGAAGGCCCTTATGGCCAGATCCCGGGTTTCCGAGGAGAGGTCAAACTCCTCCCCCACCCAGACCTTGAGCTTTGCCGTATAGGGAGTGCCCTCGTATTCGAACCATTCCCGGAGTTCGCTATGAAACCCGAGATCTCTCAAAAGCCGCTCTACCGCCCAGGGAGTTCCCTTTTTGCGGTGCCAGGGGATGGAGCTTTTCACCAGTCGTCGCTTGGCCTCAAGGGATAAGCTGAGGGGTTCGTAAAGATCCACATGGAACTGCCAGGCCAGAAGATCCACCACAGCCTCGGGAAGTTCGTCTATCCGGGAGAGGATATAGGCCTCCCGGGTTGCCAGGGAAACGCTCTGTAATTCGGGATTCAGCGCAGCAGCCCCGGCCTGTACCTGTCTATCTTCGGCGATGGATGCGGGAAGAAGCTCCCCGAGAAGAAGTTCCTTGAGATTACGCATCTTCCAGCCCTCCATAGAAGAGGGTTATGCTTTCTCCGGGTATGGCAAGTTCGTTTTTTTCGAGTTCCCGGTAGACAGGAGTTCGCACCTCCACCCGCCTCGCCCCCGCTTCCATGAGATACCGCACGAGCTGGGAGGGGAGAATATCCCTTCCTATTTTCGTCCTCTCCCAGAATATCCATTTTTCGAGAGCCGCCTCCACCGAGGCCTGAATGGTCCGTGCGCTGGTGGCATCCTCCCGATCGATCCAGTAGGTTACGTCCAGATCATATTCCACGGGCATGGGAGAAAGGGCCTGCACGTGATCCGTAAGGGGGCGCACGTCCTCGGCGTTGCACTGCTCCAGCACCAGATCAAGAATGTCCTGGGTGGGAAGCTCCCCATTTCGGAGCAAGGGGTAGATTTCCACCTCCCCGGGATCGATGTCCGGGGGCCCCAGCACCGCCACGTCCACGATATCCTGATGCGCCGCCCGGGCGTAGTAGACGTATGCCCCCCGGGGTCCTGCGGCGGCGAAGGATTCCGGGGCCATCTGGATACGTTCCCGGAGGTTTTCATCATCCTCCACGTCGGATCCTCCCGAGGATATGGTGACATTCGTCACCGAGGAGAGCCAGGGAAATACGTCCACCGCCTGGGAGATCTGCCCCGGAAGAAAACCGTTTCCAATGGTTCCGGCCATGGTGCACTCCGCCTCCGCCGTTACGGCAGCTTCTCCCGAGGGAACCTCCACATTCTCCAGGGTGGTGAAGATAATATCCCCTCCCCCCGGGGTTGCCCTGGTCCCCTTGGGAATGATCACCGCCTGGGGCTGCAATGCAGAGAGAGTGAATTCCAGGGTGGTTCTGGCATTTTTTGGATCGAGGCGTTTTACTTCGAGCAACGCCCCGAGATGATCCAGATGATCCCCCGTGGCATACGCCAGAAGGTTCATCTTCGCCGCATGATCGATGAGGTACCGCTGATGCACGATAACGAAGGCTACGGTTTCCAGAAAGAGCCGTACCGGATCCCCGGGATAGAGCTTCCGGGTTTCTCCGTACTGGGTTTCAAAAGCCTCTTCGTAGCCCGCTACAATCTCCCTCTCTATGATTGCCGCGTCCCGTTCCGCAAAGGTGATATCCGGAAGATGCGGAAAAAGGTTACTCTTCATGTATCTTCACCCTCACTTTCGGGCGCAGAATGCCGTCCACGTCCCCCTCGAAATCCACCCGGACCACCCTGCACCGGGGCTCGTACTTGTGAATGGCCTCCACGATATCCGCGGTGAGTGCCGCCATGGCCCTGGGGGTGGGATAGTCCACCACCCGGGCATCCACCCCGAAGAGCCTATCCAGGGGTACGCTGTATTTCGGGGTGGTGAAGATGGTACGGATGTTCTGGATGATCTCCGTTACCAGATCCGGAGGAGCGAAATGCACCTCTTCAAGCCGAAAGGTTACGTCCACTTCCACGCTATTTCGCCCCCTCCTCCACGTATTCTTTCAGGGAAAGCGAAACCTTTACCTTGACCACCTCTCCCCGGTTGTTTACCACCTCCGCATTTTCCGTCATACGCTCCAGCACCCACAGGTTGTCTCCCTGGGGAACGCCCCCCAGGATGAAGGAGACTGCCTTACCCTCCCGGAGAATCTTCCGGAGCTTTTCCAGATCCTCCTCCGGAGGAACCCCCAGAGCCGCATCCAGGGTTATGCTCATGGAGAGCGACGAGGGTTTGTTCCCCGTGTATTCCAACAGGGATTTGTGCTGGTGCAGTTCGTGCTCCGTGTAGCGGGCGCTGTTGGTGCGCTGTAATCCTTCGAAGGTTCGAACCCGTTCATTGGAGACCTCGAAAACCACCGTTCCGAAAGATCCGATCATTGTTCCATCCTTTCGCCTAAGCCTCCGGCTCGGGCTTTACGGAAGCACCTCAGCCGGAGCCGGGAGGGCTTTCGGGTTCCGGAAAAACAAAGGGTTCCAGAGGAACCTCCGGAGCGGGATAGATGAAAACCTTGCCTTCCGGTGCGGCCTGGATGTAGATGTTTTTATCCTCCATCCTGATGCGGCTGTCGTGGCTGTCTTTCACTTCCACAATGTGCTTTTTTCGATCTACGAAAATCCGGGTACCGTCCTCGAAGGTGGTTACCCGGATATCTTTGTTACCTATGGGGGGCTGGTTTTTTTCGTCCCAGATGGAGCCGAGGATAACCCCCGCTTCCAGTCCGTTGCCGAAACAGAGGCATACCACGTGCTCCCCCTTATCCAGGGGCATCTCGTCCTTGTTTTTGAGGCTGTTCGGTACGAGAACGGGAAACCAGTATGAGACAAGCCCGTCCTTTTCGGGAAAGTACACCCGCGCCCGGTGCTTTTTCTGGTCGTAGGCGGAAATGTAGCCATGGCGAAGGGTAGCGGATGTTTCAACGTTCTCGCGGGATCCCCGCATGGAGGGCATGGGCATCACCTCTTTTCCCGGTTTTATGTTTTGTGGAGCGGGGAAGGAGAAGACACTCACATCCCCGCCACCTCCCTACGAAAAAAACCCCTCTGCAGAGAGGGGCTTTGGTCAGCTTTCGTCTATACGCTTATGCCTTGCGGTATTTCCACATCATTTCCGGGTTGGATTCCACCCGGTTGCGGAACTCTTCCCACACGTTCACGTGGTAGGCGTTTACGCTACCGTAGGTGGAGTTTTCGATTTTCCGCACCTCATACCCCATATCCACCGAGAGAGATGCCATTTTGCGGCCCAGTACCGACCACATACCCCGGCTCGTGACAAAGAAGTTTTTTACCCACTCCACGGCGGTGCACTGCTTCCAGGTTTTACCGTTTCCGATTTCGTCTTCCAGCTTGCCGCATCGCTGAACCGCATTGCTTGCGGTGGCCATGGCTTTGGCTTCCCGGCTATTACCGATTTGGGCCTTGGTGCGAAGGGCTTCATCCCGCTGATATTCGAGAAGCTTTTTCTGCTGGCGTTCATGTTTCAGCTTTTGAAGAAGGTGAATGGCGTAATCGGGGTCTTCCAGTATGCGATCCATGACCTCCTGGGGGTTTTGGGCTCGCTCTTCCCGGTAGGCCTTCTCTACGGCTATGAAATACTTGCGTGCCTGGCGGCCCTTTTCATTGTTTTCCACCATGCAAAGCTCTTTGGCCATGTCGATGGTAATGAGGTAATCTTTATTGGGACGCCCCCTGCCAGAGGTTAAACTTGAATTTTTGACAGGATTATCAAAAATCTCAATGTAATCTTCTCCTCCTGTAAACCCATACTTCTCGATCCGTCCCTTTATCCAGTTAGCAAACTCCTGTTTGCTCTCCAAAAACTCGTGCAGCTCCCGGGCATTTACCATGCGCCGGTTCTCGCCTTCGTATATGGGGATAAGCCCTTTTTCCAGCACCTGAACGTTTTCCATATCTTTTACACCTCCAAAACAACATCTTGAGAATATCCCAAAACAGGGATGACCCGGGGTGTGAAAACCTCGAATTTCCCTCGAAGCCTTTTCCCATGCTCTTCCAGAATTGCCTGTCTATTCATGAGCATTTTTCTTAAATTTCCCCGTTTCGGGAGTTGTCCCCTTCTTCGGAACACGCCTTTGATATCGCAAAAAAACACGAACACACAAAATCCGTATGCCCAGCTGGTGCTTATTTCCTGCGGAAAGGCTCGCACCCCGGAATTCCAGAGGGTATAAGCTTCGTGGAAAGCCTTGGAGCGCATTCTCTCTTTGGGCAGGTTATTGTACGGGTGTCCTTTGCCGTATCTCTCTTGTCTTTCTTCGGGCATGAAAAAAGACCTCCTTTCAGCCATGCCAAAGGAAGCCTCTCGTATGGTATAATTACCACATGAGAGGAGCAATCCTTTCCT
>Ga0334889_1001225_pt1 | contig 35046 bp, 31 predicted proteins | sample GraSluR1_MG_2_FD_207222 | JGI IMG/M metagenome (GOLD analysis project Ga0334889, IMG submission 207222) | Sludge microbial communities from methane-producing bioreactor in Wageningen University, Netherlands - Granular Sludge_8_08-R1 | ecosystem: Engineered > Bioreactor > Anaerobic > Unclassified...
CATTTCAAGGCTGCGGCGCCCCAGCCGATTAGCGCCACCCACCGGCCCTTTAGCAGGGCCACGTATTTAAGTCTCCTGCCGGACAGACAGCGAAAGCCCAGGTAGTGGTGCCTGGCCATCAGGGTGTTCCAGTCATTCTCTTCTTCGACGTTGATGGGCCGTACGATCAGGTCTTTGAGGTTAGCGCCCTGGTTGATGTTATTGTCTGACACTGCTCCGTTTTTGTCCATAAGGTTATTTTACATCAACGGAGGAGATTTGACCAGACCCATCTTGAAATTTATGCGGCTATTGGATAGTTTCTGACTTTGCCGTAGCCCTGTAGTTCGGTATGATGTGTTAAGGTGTTGTTGTAATAGGTGAGGTATGGGATTATTATTGTGGAACCGGTTAATTATGAAGAAAATATAAGGGAATCTTTAAACAATGAATAATAGAATATACCTCTCATCACCCCACATGAGTGACGAGGGGTATGAAATGCAATACATAAAAGAAGCTTTCGTAACTAACTGGATCGCGCCTCTGGGACCAAACGTCGATGAGTTTGAAAAGGAACTGGCCGCGAAAGTGGGAACCAGGGCAGCCGCAGCCTTATCGTCAGGTACTGCCGCTATCCATATGGCCTTGAAAGCTGCCGGAGTGGGCGCCGGGGATATAGTGTTCTGCCCCAGCCTTACTTTCTCTGCTTCAGCCAATCCCATCATCTACCAGAACGCTATCCCAGTCTTTATTGATAGTGATTTTGAGACCTGGAACATGAGCCCTGCGGCTTTGGAGAAGGCTTTTGAGCAATACACGCCAAAGGCAGTGCTGGTAGTCCATCTATATGGCCTGTCAGCGGATATGGACAAGATTGTGGAGATATGCAGAGAACATAACGTGCCGCTGATTGAGGACGCTGCCGAGAGCCTGGGGACTTTGTATAAAGGTAAACATACAGGTACCTTTGGGGATTACGGTATCTATTCATTTAACGGCAACAAAATCATCACCACCTCCGGCGGTGGGATGCTGGTATCCGGTAATGAAGAAAGAATCGAAAAGGTCAGGTTTTGGGCGACACAAAGCAGGGACCCGGCCAGGCACTACCAGCACAGCGAGCTTGGTTTTAACTACCGGATGAGCAATATTGTGGCCGGCATCGGCAGAGGGCAGCTCAAGGTCTTAGTTAAAAGGATTGAAAAGAAAAGGGAGATATTTGAATTTTATAAGCGTGAGTTGGGGGCATTAGAGGGTGTTCAGATGATGCCCGTCAATGAGTGGAATGAGCCGAACTACTGGCTTTCTTGCTGTACTCTAAGCGGCAGGGTGAGGCCTCTTGATATTATGAAGGCGCTGGATGCTGAGAACATAGAGAGCAGGCCGGTTTGGAAACCGATGCATATGCAGCCATACTTTGCTAAGTGCGATTTTGTTGGTGCAGGCATATCGGAAAAGATTTTTGAAAATGGTGTCTGCTTGCCGAGTGATACGAAAATGAACGAAAGTGACCTGGCAAGAGTTGTTCAGGCCATTAAAAAGATTTAGGGCTGAAAGGAGTATGTTGCAGTGATGTAGACAGAGATTAGAACAGATTTAGGTACTCAAGTAAACATAGTTGTGATAATTTGCGATCGGATAAAGGACTAAGAGGAATATAAATGATGGTTAATGAAAATATTTGTTGTTGCACGGCAGATATTGTGTGCATCGAATCAAACCTAGATGAAATAATTCCGGTTCCGCGTAACAGCGTATATTCCAGATATATTAAGAGAATAATTGATTTTTCGTTGTCATTAATTGGGGTAGTAGTGCTTAGCCCCCTACTTTTAGTTCTTACAGTCTTGGAACTGATATATCATGGGCGTCCAGTTCTGTATGTAACTCTAAGACCAGGGAAAGACGAAAAACTCTTCAACCTTTATAAGTTTCGTTCTATGACTAACGAAAGCGCAGAAGACGGAGAATTACTACCGGAAAAATATCGTCTCACAAAATTTGGGAAATTTTTGCGTGCTACCTCCTTAGACGAACTACCAAGTCTTTTTAATATTATCAAGGGAGATCTCGCAATTATCGGTCCTAGACCACTGCTAACAGATTACCTGGAGCTTTATCCCCAAAGGTATAGATATAGGCACTCTGTGAGACCTGGATTAGAGTTGTCACCGCCGGCAGGAAGGTTGTATTTTCTGACATGGCGCGAACAGTTTGAAAATGATATTTCTTATGTGGAAAATGTCAGTTTTACGCTTGATGTAAAGCAACTGTACCTTATTTTAAAAATGATTTTATCTCCTAAAAATAATAAGGTTCGTACCGACGATACGAGAGTAATGTTTGATGGCACAAATATAGACGATACACGAAGTAAACGGGAATATTTAATGGCGCGAAGTCAGTCAGTGAAAGAATCCAATGGCAATACTCTTGCCGGATAGAATGGGGAAATAAAATGAGAATTATGGTTGAAGCCTGCGGTTGTGTTACATGCGGGGCAACAATCAACGCTATTCATGAAGCCGGGCATGTATGTGTGGCGACTGATGCTAGTGAAGAAGCGGTTGGTAGGTGGCTTGCCGATGAGTTTTATAGAGTGCCGTTTGCTCGGGATGAGGAATTTACTAGATTTATAAGAAGTTTTGTAATCGAAAAAAATATAGATATCGTATTCCCTTCACTAGATGACGCCCTTCTGAAGTGGGCGCATCTTAAGCCTGAACTTGAGAAATCCGGTGTGCATGTTATGCAGTCGGATATGGATACAATAAATATTTGTTGCGATAAATGGAAGTTGTATAATAAGTTTCTTGAGAACAGTATTCCTACTCCGAAAACAAGTCTTTGTCAGGATTATCCGCTTGTAAAACCGAGAAATGGCCGTGGAGGTGAGGGTGTTGCGGTTACGGATAAACCGATACCAATGGCAAATATGATTTCTCAGGAATTATTGCAAGGTGTAGAATATACGGTTGACGTTTTTTGTAATTGCTTATATGAACCTGTGTATATCGTTCCACGAGTCAGGATGGGGGTCAAGGATGGGAAATCAACAGCCGGTATCGTTCTAGACAAGCCGCAGATTGTTGAATGGACCAAGAAGATATGTAGTGTGATACATTTTACCGGTCCTGTTAACATTCAGTGTTTTGAAACGAATGAAGGTATCAAGTTCACTGAGATCAATCCTAGATTTGGCGGTGGTACGGCTCTTGGAATGGCAGCTACAGAGAACTGGATACCACTAATCGTTGATACCATAATAAGACATATCCCTGTTATCGCAAAGAAGGATATTAAATATGGCCTGAAGATGGGGCGTTACTATGCTGAGGTATTTTGCTACTAGCTTTACGCGAGATGATATCGGGATTATTGGATTTGATTTGGACGGTACGCTGTACGATGAATTTGATTTTGTTACACAGCTTTATAGCTCGATTTCAAAAACGATGTCTGAATTAACCAATTTGGACGATAGGATTATTTATAGGGTATTGCTAGAACAATGGCTCAGAGAAGGTAATACAAAAGAACTCTTTCAGAATGTTTTGGAGAAAATTGGGTTCAAAGGAAATGACGACAGCGTGGTTTCCGCATGTATTTCCGTTTATAGAGATTTTAGTCCCGTGTTGAAATTATCTCCTAGAATGGTGTTTATTCTTGAGCAGCTTATTGCTTACGGTTACAGCATGTTTCTTGTTAGCGATGGCAACGACAGACTACAGAGAAAAAAAATCGAAGCGTTGGGGCTTTATCGTTTCTTTTCTCCTGAAAACATTGCGATTACCGGAGATTATGGTGATGAATACCAGAAACCTTCAACGAAAATTGTTTCACGAATTGAAATCCTATGCGGCGTTACAAAAACCCAGACTGTGCTGTATGCGGGAGACAGGGAAAGAGACAGGTTGTTTGCCGAAGAAGCGGGTTTTAGGTTTATTGGAATGAAAAACGCTGTTTGGGTAGAGCTTAGCTGAGGGAGTCGAACGATGAACATACTTGTATTTGCACCGCATCCTGATGATGAAGTCATTGGCTGTGGTGGAACAATAGCGCGGCATGTGGTAAGAGGTGATAATGTCTATATCTGCGTCGTCACACGCGGAAAACCGCCAGTGTACAATCATTCTCCTGAAGTGTACGAAAAACTGCCGCATGACCTTTATGACGAAATACAGGAATCCCACGCGTTGTTAGGCATAAGGGAAACTTTTTATCTCCAGTTTCCAGCTGTAATGATGGAAAGCGTTCCTCGCTACGAACTAAATGGGAAGATATTGGAACTAATCAGCCAAACAAAGCCGGATGTAGTTTATATACCCCACTTTGGCGATATGCAGAAAGATCATGCGCTGACCTCGGAGGCTGTCATGGTGGCTGTCAGACCGAAGAGGGATCACGTTGTGCGAGCTGTATATTCTTACGAAACTCTGTCCGAGACTGAGTGGAACATACCCCATGTGGCCAATATTTTCATCCCGAATGTTTTTGTTGATATAAGCAATTACTTAGATAATAAGCTTGATGCTATGAACTGTTTCCGCTCACAGTTATGCGAATTCCCTAATCCCCGTTCAATAGATGCGATAGTTGCGTTGGCGAAATACCGCGGTTCGACGATGGGTGTGGACGCGGCGGAAGCGTTCATGCTAATACGAGAGTACAGGACGTAGAAGGGGGATACACGTGAGTTTTAAAAGATTATGGCACAGTTTCCGCTTATGTATGATTCGCGAGGCGCGAAAAAGAGCTGAATACTGCAAGAAACATAGAATATATGCATATATTGGTGACAATGTTAATATTATGCCCCGAAAAGTACCTCTATACTCCAATTTGATATATCTACATAATAATATCCGAATTACTCCAGGTGTTACATTTGTAACTCATGATACTATCCATTCTTTATTGAATAATATTCAGCAGGAAATTGTTAATTCTCGATATTCTTCAGATAAATGTTCTCATAAGTTTGAGGAAAAGATTGGCTGTATTGAAATTATGGATAATGTGTTTATCGGGTCAGGGTGCAAGATCCTCTATAATACGCGTATAGGCCCCAATGCAATAGTTGCGGCAGGTAGTGTTGTTGCAAAGGATGTTCCGCCAAACACTATCGTTGCGGGTGTTCCCGCAAAAGTCATAGGAACATTTGATAATCTTTGCAAAAAGAGGTTGAATCAAAAACCATATCCTAATGGGATGAAGCCAATAATTGGACGCGAAGTGAGTTCAGAACTTGCTGAATATGTTTGGATCGAATTTCGCAAAGCTCGGCAAGATAAAGATAATTGATAGGAAGGCCATCTTATATGAAAAAAATTCTAATTATTGGTGCAGGCGGTTTTGGAAGGGAGTTATTGCAATGGATCAAGGACATCAATGATGTGAGGCCTACGTGGGAAATCGCCGGTTTTCTTGATGATAACCTGCACGCGCTGGACAATGTCAAGTGCGACTACCAGGTGATAGGGCGTATATCCGACTGGCAACCGGCAGATGATGAAGAATTCGCGCTTGCGCTTGGCGAGCCGAAGATAAAGGAAATAGTCGCGGCTTCCATGAAGGCGCGCGGTGCGGTGTTTGCCTCGGTGATACATCCGACGGCTACGCTGACACAGTTCAGCAGATACGGTGAAGGATTAGTGATGTTTCCGTATTCAAAACTTTCGGTAAATTCCTGCGTCGGAGATTTTGTGACTATTCTTTCATCCGGTATAGGTCATGACGTTGAAATAGGCGATCATACGACGATCAGTGGGGCTTGCAGTATTCTGCCCAATGTTAGGATCGGTAAACGTGTTTTTTTAGCTGCAAATGTTGCTATTGCAAATAATTTAACCATTCGTGACGACGCGTACATTGGTCTTGGCAGTATAGTCATAAATGATGTGGCTGCTGGACAGAAAACATTCTGCAATCCGGCGCGGGTGCTTCCTGCTTGATGCCGGCAAGGGAGATACACTATATGGAAAAATTAGCAGATATATTTTACACAAACGCAGGCATATACGCCAATAAAAAAGCTATATGGTGCGATGGCGAAACGATGACATACGCGGAACTTGCCGCTTTCGTGAGCCGGTGTTCCAACTTTCTGCTTAAAGCCGGCGTGAAGCATGGCGACATCATCGGCATCCCAATGAACAACAGCATAGAATCCGTGGCGCTTATTATTGCTGCGGCTAACGTAGGCGCGGCGCTCGCGCCGATAAACCCGAGCCTGCCGTTTCCTGCGATAAAGACTGCGTTCACGAGTGGGAACGTCAAACATCTAATAGCGAGAAAGGCGTTTTACAACCAGTGTGACAAGACAGGCGGCATACCGGCGAAGGGGGTCAAGATATGTCTCGACGGTGAGCAAAAAGACGCTTTGTCGTTCAGGACTGTCGCCAACGAGTCCGACACCAGACCGACGGTCGACGTTACCGGTAAAGAAACTCTTATACTGACCATGACCTCCGGCTCTACGGGCGCTCCAAAGCCAATAGAACTAACGCAGGAGAACAAGCTCCTGCGTGTGAAAGCCCATATCAACCTTTACAGTATTACTGAAAACGACAATATCCTTGCGGCGACACCGCTCTACCACTCGCTTGCGGAACGGCTTGTCATCCTGCCGTTGCTCATCGGCTCGACGTCGGTGCTCCTGCCAAGATTCACGCCGCAAATATGGCTTAAATGTGTGGAAGAGCAGAATGTTACGTTTACTATAGCTGTCTCAGCCCAGCTCAGTCAAATAGCTCAACTGTTGTCAAGTCCCTTCGTGCCGGGGACAAGCAGTCTCAGGTGCGTGGTATCATCATCAGCGTTGCTTGAACCACATGTCAAAAACGAGCTTATCCAGAAGCTGCATTGTGATTTTCACGAGATGTATGGAACTTCTGAGACTTCGACAGCTACGAACATCAATTTTAATGAAGCGCTGAATAAAAAGCAGTCTGTCGGCAGACCATTACCGGAAGCAGAAATAAGGATACTAAAGGACAATGGCCAACTTTCCGCTACCAGCGAGATAGGTGAGATAGCCGTCAAAACGACATTGATGTGCAACAGTTACTACAGAATGCCTGATGTAATGGCAGACGCGATGACGGACGGATTTTTCAGGACCGGAGACATGGGTCATCTTGACGGGGATGGCTACCTGTACTTCGTAGGGCGCAAGAAAGAAATTATCATTACTGGGGGAATTAATGTATATCCGCAGGATGTGGAAAAGTGCGTTTCCGAGCTGCCTGAAGTAAGCGAGTGTGCCGCGTTTTCCTATCCCGACGAGAGATTGGGTGAGGTTGTGGCGTTGGCTGTTGTAATAAAAAAGGGTATGACTTTGAAAAGGCGTACAGTACAGATACAGTGCGCAAGGAATTTGGCGGATTTCCAACAGCCCCACGAAATATTCTTCCTGCCTGAGCTACCCAAAAATGTTATGGGAAAACTCGTCAAGTCGAAGCTCATGGAAGCGGTAAGAATGTATTGCAAAATCACATAACCGCTAAATAAGGGAGATGTCAAGAATGAAAACCATAAGAGACTTTGTCCTTAATTACCTGCAAAAAGAGTATACGTTTCCGAATGAGGTAGATGTGGATGCTATCAATTATGTAGAGCAAGGCTATATTGATTCTATGGCATTGATTAAATTTGTTATTGAACTTGAAGACGAGTTCGGGGTCGAGTTTTCAGACGACGAGCTTTCCTTTCAAACCTTCAAGATTGTAGGTGAACTGATAAAGCTTGTTGAGGTGAAAGTTGAACAAAATGAAAATTCCTGAGATTGTATCCCTCTTTAATAAGGATGGGAGTCAAAAGCCAAGAACACACATACAAGTTGCGAATATAAACATTGGAAGAGACTTTCTAGCCATCGCCGGTCCGTGCAGCGTGGAGTCGGAAGAACAGATCCTGGCTGCGGCTAAAGCAGTTAAGGCTGCAGGTGCGAACATGCTGCGCGGCGGGGCTTACAAACCTCGGACTTCCCCGTATTCTTTTCAGGGACTTGGCAGAATTGGCCTTCAATATTTAAGCAAGGCAGGCATGGAAGTAGGACTTCCCATCATTACCGAGGCAGTTGATACACGGGATGTCTTTCTAATTAGCGAATATGCCGATGTGATTCAAATAGGCGCACGAAATATGCAGAATTTTTCTTTGCTCGTGGAAGCCGGTAAAGTCAAAAAGCCGGTTCTCCTCAAGAGAGGCATGCATGCGACAATTGAGGAATGGCTCAACTGCGCCGAATACATACTTAATGAAGGTAATCCAAATGTTATTCTCTGTGAGCGCGGTATACGCACCTTTGAAACATATACGAGGAACACCCTTGATTTGTCTGCTGTCGCTGCGATGAAAAACCTAACTCATCTGCCCGTCATTGTCGATCCATCCCATGCCACCGGGCTTGTGGAGCTGATAAGACCCATGACGCTCAGCGCGATACTCGCAGGCTGCGACGGGTTTGAGATAGAGGTGCACCCCTCACCAAATGATGCTCTTAGTGATAACGATCAGCAGCTTATGCCGGAACAGTTCAGCGCACTTATGGATGATGTGCGCAGGACCCTGGATTTCATCGAATCCTTGTCAGATAAAAAAGTCAGGAAAGATGCATAAAAACGGATGCGGTTCATACAGAGGCCGTCCGTATGCGTTAAGATTGGCCGGAATGGCAATATAGCGTCATCCAAGACGAAGATTTCTTGGTTTTTTTATGGTTTACAGAAAGGAATGGATAATGGTACGCGTCGGATTAGTTGTACCCGTATATAAGGTAAGAGAGGAATATCTTCGTAATTGTATAGAGAGTTTATGCAACCAAAGCTTTAGGGATATTCAGATTATCTTAGTGGACGATTGCTCCCCTGACAATTGCGGCGACATATGTGAACAATACGCTTTGAAAGACAATCGTATTCGTGTAATACATCACACAAGGAATCTAGGATTACCTTCTGCGAGGAATACTGGCATTGAAGCGCTGGACGCCGAATGGGTCAGCTTTATCGATTCTGACGACTGGGTTGATCCGGACATGTGCGAGAAGTTGATTTCATATGTTGATAAACAAGAAAACAAACCCGAGGTTATCATTTTTTCCGGATACAGAAATTATCTTAATTATGAATTAAGGAGCCAGCCGGTTTATCCCGATGAAACTTGGTTTTCCGCACCGGATAGCATAGACATGCTACAGAGAAGATCGCTTACATACACCAAAAAGGGTTACACACCGCAGGCCATAAACCTGGATAGCGCATGCTGGAAACTTATATCGACCGAATTTTTGAGGAACAAAGGATTAAATTTTATCAATGTTTCTTACAGGGAAGACGGTCTGTTCTTTTTATATATTACCCAGGAAGCGTCCGGGATCGTATATTTAGACCAAGCCTTCTATCATTATCGTTCGACCAGTAATAGCATGGTGAATCAATATAGGGAGAGAGCCGATAGCGAGCATATGCACTATCTCCAAGAAGTAACGAAGTTTGCCCGAAAATACAATAAAAGCAGCGATTGGCTTCACGATTTTTACTATACGGTGTTTTTATCGATGCAGATATGTATAACACAGAAGTTCTTCAACAAGGAAAACCCAAACTCCTATTTCGCGCGAAGAAAGGAATGCAAGGCTTTATTTAAGGAATGGCCGTTTTGCGACGTGTTGAAAAATCTTAACATCCGCGATTTGCGTAGAAACCATATGATAAAAGGGTTATGCATCCGACTCGGTTGGTACGGGGGGGTCTCCGTTCTGCGATCCTTATATTTGGCCATGAATAAGCGGAAATCATATGAATAAAGATAGGGAACTTATAAGAGACCGAAATACGACTCTAATGAATGGGTATAGAAGATCAAATACGATAAACGGTAAGTCGCTGTTCATGTTGTCATTTTATATTATGATCATGTCTATGGTTCTTAACGGCAATGAGTTTTTAGCCGGACTGCGCTTTGTAATGATCCCGCTTTTCTTTTGCATGGGAACCGCATTAATATTCATGCCGAAGCGCATGTCGATGAACACTCCCATCGTTTTCAGCATTATTCTATGTATATCCGCATTTATATCGACTATTCAATCAAATATCATGTCATGGGTTAATATACTCCCATTAGTCATATTTAATATATTTTATATCCTTATTGTCAGCTCGAGATATGACGAGAATATGTTAAAAAAGATACTCAAATTTTATTCGGTATTCGTTGCGATTTTGTGCTTTTGGATGCTTATCGCATATATATTTGGCGTAAATACCGTAAATGAGCGCATTAGCATAAGTTATTTAGGGATAAGGAAAGATGGGAATTACCTATCCGCTTTTTTAGTGCCAGGGTACATGATATGGCTATACTCATATCTGTTTGGCAAAAAAAGACTATGGAAGTTTATTATCGCGGCATTAATTTTTGTTGCGATTTATCTAACTGGTTCGCGCGCCGCATTTTTGACAATGGGAATAGTAACACTTTTAATTATCAGTAAATTGATTTTTTCCAGAGGCATTACTTTTAAAAAGATTACCCTTACAATCTTATTATTTATAACCGCGTTTACAGGGTATTACTACCTGCAATCTACCGTTTTATTCGACAGGATGATTACTGCGGATAGTTACACTGATAATATAAGGTTGCAGATATGGGAATACGCACTTGAAGGGTTTTACAATAATCCGTGGCTTGGGAGTGGGATCGAATCCGGTACATATTATGCGCAATTACATCTCCGGTGGTATACACACAGTTGCTTTATTGATATTTTGACCGGACAGGGCATTGTAGGAATCGCTTTGTTTGCGGTAATATTTATCCACTATATGCGTGTAAAAAAAGTTAATTTTATTTTTATGACAACGCTTATAATATCTTTCTTTCTTCCTCTTAATTTTGTGAATGGGTATGAATCCGCAACATTTTGGGTTCCGATGGCGATTTGTGCAATTGTATCGGAATATTGCAAAATAAATAATTCAATTAATATTATCAATTAAGTGGGAGGCAATGTAACAGATGAAAATAGGTGTTATTACTTTTCATCATGCCAAGAATAGCTACGGAGCCAGCCTCCAGGCACTGGCTACGATACGGGTATTGCGGTCCATAGGTCATGAGGCTGAATTAATTAATTATGAAAATCGGTATGAGCAAGCAGAAATAAAAGGTAACAGGGTACCTCTGAAAAGGAGAGTCTCTCTGTACTTGAGCTTGATAACGAGATTATATTTGTTCGGCGGTTGGAAAAATCCATATCGGCATCGTGAAAACCATGATAAGATGTATAAATATATAACAAAGGAAAGATATACGGAAATAGGACAAATGCATAATTTGCATTATGATGTATTGTTGGCAGGAAGTGATCAGATATGGAATCCGGAAGTAACAAAAGAGTTAGATAAGGCATTTTTGCTGAAGTTTGGCCAAGCAAAGAAAAGAATCTCTTATGCCTCAAGTATGGGGAGTTATAAGCTTAATAAATCTGATAAAAAAGAGTTTGAACTCGCACTAAAGTCATTCAACGCGATAAGCGTGCGCGAAGAACATGCAAGAGGACAACTATTAGGGTGTACGGATAAAAATATAAAGGTTGTTCTCGATCCAACACTATTGCTGAATAAAGAAATGTGGGAAGATGAATTCAAAATAGATAATAAGGAATATCCCCCGTACATATTGACATATTTTGTAGCTGGCAATCTGGATTCATATTGGAACCACATAGAATCATATGTTGAAGCAATGCAGATGCCCATCTGGAATATACAGTCGCATGCCAAGAAAAGCAAACATGCTCAACGGATAATTTATTGTGTACCGCTATCGAAGATAGTATCCCTCCACAGAAATGCTTCGTTAATCATTACGGATTCTTTTCACGGCACCGCATTTTCAATTAATTTTCATAAGAAATTTGTGGCGATTAAAAACAAAAAGAATCCTGTACGGGTAGCAAATCTTTTGGAGTTGCTAAAACTGTCGGACCGTTTATGTATTGCCCCGCAAAAAATTCTGGACGAAATTGACTATATGAAAGTTGATACGTCTTTAAACGCTTTAAGGCAAGATTCTTTAGGCTGGTTAAATAAAGCACTACAAGAATAACGGTTATGTTAAAGAAGGAGTGACGGACATATGTTGGATAATATCAAAACAGGATTGTGTGTAGGATGTACAAAATGTTATTCTGTATGCCCGGCATCTGCGATTACTATGGGGGAAAACAGTAGGGGTTTCTATGTACCTGTAATCAATTTTGAAAAATGCAATTCATGCAAACGCTGTGAACGTGTCTGTCCGATGATCTCAGAACAAGATATTATTAGAGATGTCCATCAGACAGAATGCTTTTATGGTTTTACTAAAGATGAAGATTCGTTGATGAAGAGCACCTCGGGAGGTGTGTTTTATGAGTTAGCGTGCAATATGCTAGAACGAGGAGGAATTGTGTGCGGTTGTATATGGGACGATGAATACATAGCCATACATGTATGCACCGATGATATGAATACTGTAAAAAAAATGCGCGGTTCAAAATATGTTCAAAGTAACTTAGGAACATGTTTTAAGCAAATAAAGAGGATCCTTACAAACCGTCCCGTTTTCTTTACAGGAACACCATGCCAGACGACTGCCCTGCATCAATACATTGGGAAATCGGATAATCTTCTGACCTGTGCGCTTATATGCGGCGGAGTTCCTTCGCCAAAAATTTGGCAACTGTATAAGCACGCTTTAGAAAATAAGGCTGGCGGAAAATTAGTCAATCTCTCTATGCGAAGTAAAAAGGAAAAATGGTTAGTACCTCAGATGACTGCAAAGTTTAAAAACGGGAGAGCAATACACGAAGTACTAACATATAACCTATATGGTGCTAATTTTTCTTCTGGGTTGACTATAGCTAATCCATGTATGGAATGCCGTTTTAAACTTGATGTCATGGAGGCCGACCTTTTGATAGGAGATCATTGGGGAATAACACCTGAAATGCTTAATAAATGCCACAATCGCGGGGCATCATGCATCCTGCCGTTAACCCCAAAGGGTAAATTGATGATTGAACAGATTGATGCAAATATGCATATTGAAAAAGGCTCAGTGCAGAATGTAATTGACAGCCATTTTGTCCTAATGAAAAATCACATTAGAAATCCATTCAGAGATGAATTTTTTGATAAAATAGAACTAGGAGAAGATATCTTAAACCTTTTTAGGCAATATATTATTAAAGAAAAAGATATATCATCATTTTACAAAATAATATTGCATAAGTTGAGACTTTATATCCCTCTATATACTTTGCGATGGAAGATGCAAAATCGAAACAAACGCTAAAAATTATTAACACCAACGAAGGATAGATTGCGTGATGGCTGAACGGATTGGGACAAAAGAAAAAAGATTATTCAATAATACTGTTATGCTGTATATTATGATGGTATCAACGCAACTCATCAATTTAGCTACCGTACCTTATCTAACCAGAGTACTTGGCGCAATATCATATGGTAAAATAGGTGTCGCTACTTCCTATATGGCATTTGTGCAAATTATCATCGATTTAGGTTTTATTTTATCGGCGACCCGAAAAGTAGCGGAACATCGTAATGATAAAAATTATTTATCAGAACTATTCACTTCGGTAACTATAGCAAAATGCGGATTGGCGTTCTTTGTATCAATAATATTTATTGCACATGTGAAAGTTTCGTCTAATTTACGGGATGATTATTTATTTTATGTTCTATATTTAGCGTCATTTGTATTTAATGGACTGCTCCCGGACTTCATGTATCGAGGGCTCGAAAACATGAAAGCCATTACCTATAGAACAGTTGCCATTAGATCATTTTCCGCCGCTCTTATTTTTCTTTTTGTTCATAACTCAAATGATTATTGTCTTGTGCCGATATTTAATCTGTTTGGAAATTTTATAGCAGTTATAGTAATGTATATACACATGAAATCGAAATATCATATTTATTTCTGTAAAGTTAGATTTGCGGCAGTCTTAAGTCACGTTAAAGATTCATTGCAGTTTTTTGCTTCGCGCATATCGGGCACGGTCTATCAGTCGTCAAATACAATTATTTTAAGCTATTTATACAATGGTACGGCAATTATAGGTTTCTATGCCGCTGCTATAAAAATTGTTGCACTAGTTAAGTCCGGCTCTTCTCCTATTGCCGATAGCTTATTTCCTTATATGGTTCAGAACAAGAATTTTAAACTTATAAAGAAGATATTGCTGATTGTAATGCCAATTATTATAATAGCGGTTGTAATTTGTGCGATATTTGCGAATCAGATCTGCGTATTTCTTTTTGGTGCCGAATATTATGAAGCAGGTCTTATTTTATTTCTATTGTTACCTTATATTCTTGTCATTTTTCCAACATATATATTAGCGTTTCCTGTTATGGTTCCTATGGGACTTGCCAAATATGCAAATTTTTCCAACGTATTCGGATTAGGATTGCAATTTATATTAATAATAACGTTTGTCTTAACTGGAAAACTAAATGTATATACTTTGTGCATAGCGACATCAACTACCGAGGTGGCAGTATTTGCATATAGACTGTATTATGTTTTGAAATATCGAGAAAGATTATCATCGGGTCCATACAGCAAAAACTTGATATGATGCAAATCAATTCCTACGATATGCGGAAGAGAGTGGCACACATATGACGGATACTGAGAATACCATCTTAATGTTATTAAAGGCATGCTTTAGCGTAAGTTTAGATGTTGGGAATGTATCTGAAGTTAACTGGCATGATGTCGAAAAGCTATCAAAGAAACATAATATATTGCCCCTGGTATTACAAGGTGTGTTTAATTTGTCATTGACAAACACGGCTCCCTACGAAATGCTCAAGCGTTGGAAAAACCATACGATAAGTGTAATGTTGCGCAATAATTATCTCATGTATTTACAGCATAAAGCGATAGAAAGTATTCTTCGCGAGAACATCCCCTACGCAATATTGAAAGGGGCCAGTGTTGCTGTGTGCTATCCGAATCCTGATGTAAGAATGTTGGGAGATATAGATATTTTAGTGCCCCAGGGTTTATGTGGGGAGGCAAGCCGCATCCTTGAAAGAGATGGATATAAAATGCACCAGCATGCGCATGAACATAAGTTTCACTATAGATTGTCAAAAAAAGGGTGCGATATTGAATTGCATTATGCAGTATCGGTCTTCCCTGATAATAAGGCAGGTAAAAACGCGCAGAAGTTCATGCAAAATGCTTTAGAAAAAACCGATATAAAAACACTCAATGGATATCGTTTTAATGTTTTACTTCCGCAAAGTCAGTCCATTTCACTTTTGTCCCATATGGAACGGCACATGGTTTCAAGCGATATGGGACTACGGCAACTGTGTGACTGGTATGCTCATGTTAACAGCTTGGATAGCGTACATTTTCAGGATAAAATAGTACCGTTAATAGAACAAACTGGCCTGAGGCGTTTTGCCGAGGCATTAACCGTCATTTGCGTTAATTGGCTAGGTTTAGATACCGCGCGTGCCGCATGGTGCTCGGATATTTCCGAACAAAAGGTGCAAAACCTTCTTGAAGATATTTTACATGCTGAAGATTTAGGTCGTAGTCAACCGGAACGCAGTGTTGGTTCTGTTTTTGTTAAAGAATACGGGAAAAAAGACTGCAAAATTTCTTTGTTGCAAACAACCATTCGCAATTTGAATATTTCTGCAAAAAACCAGTTTCCGATTATTAAATATTTGCCTGTTCTTTTTCCTTTCTTTTGGATATATTTATCCCTTCGCTATTGGGTGCGTTCTATGCAAGGTAAGCGCCCGAAATATTCGTTTGCAAAAACAGCCAGAATCTCATACGCAAGAAAAAAATTATATCGGGAGTTCGAATTGTTTAGAATTAAAAAAAAATAAGACGATGGCATTGTTTAAGTCATTTTTTGTTCTGAACCGCGCAAAATCCTAAATACGAAAATACCTGTCGGAATAAGAAAAAAGGTTAAAGCCGTATTTCGTAAGAATACAAAATTACCGGTTAACGAGCGAGAAAATTTAAGGAAACCTCAATTTATTGCAGGAGGCTTTATAAAATGAATAGATATGTAACCATTGGTATGGCAGGGGCGGGACGTGCGACTGAATTGCACATGGATGCGTATCGTAAGGTCTCGGGAATCCCGTTGCGCTTCAGAAGAATCATCGCACGACGTCCGGAGCAGGTATTCCCCGCGAAGGATCACTATGGCTTCGAGGATGCATCGCTAAATTTCAACGATTTGCTTGACGACCCGGAAATAGATGTTATCGATATATGCACGCCTCCATATGTGCACTTCGACATGATCGAGGCTTCGATAGCGGCAGGCAAGCACGTCATCTGCGAAAAGCCTTTGACGGGGTACTTTGGAGAGCTGGATGATGAGGAACCGATAGGTATAAAGGTTTCCAAAAGCGTCATGTATCAGAAACTGCTTGCCCACATTGAGAAGCTGCGTGCGACGGTCGAAGCGTCGGACAGGAAATTTATGTATGCGGAAAACTTCGTATACGCGCCTGCAGTGCTGAAGGCGGCAGAAATAATATCGGCGAAAAAAAGCCGGATACTCTATATGAAAGGCGAGGAGAGCCTCAAGGGCTCCAGTTCCCGCGTCGCCGGCGAATGGAACAAGACTGGCGGCGGCACGTTCATTCGGACGGGTTCGCACCCTCTTTCCGCCATACTATGGCTCAAACAGCAGGAGGCTGAGGTGCGCGGTGAGACGATCACTGTCGAAAGCGTGCTCGCCGACATGGGCCGGGTTACGCCGTCGCTGACGGAATATGAGCACAGGCACATAGCGGCACGTCCGATTGATGTGGAGGATACGGGAACAGTTATTCTTACCTTTTCTGACGGTTCCAGTGCCGTTGTCATTGCGACGGATACACTGCTTGGCGGCAGCAAGAACTACATTGAGCTCTATTGCAATGACGCGGCTATAAACTGCATACTTACGATGAACGACGCAATGTCCACTTATTTGCTGGACGAAGATGGAATGGACGGAATTTATCTGTCAGAGATGCTTTCCGCCAAGATGGGGTGGAATAGGCCATTCATCGCCGACGAGATTATGCGTGGTTATACGGGCGAAATGCAGGATTTCATGGAAACGATTTACTTCAACCGTGAACCCAAGTCTGGCTTTAAGCTAGCTTATGACACAATAAAGATTATTTACGCGGCGTACATGTCCGCCGAGATGGGCAAACGGGTTAGGTTGGACTGATATAGTAAGCATATGAAAGTTTACTCGTTGTTTAGGGAGTAAAATGAGCGAAGTTTTGCTTTATGAGTGAAGTTTTTACGATACAATATATTTATTTTCATGTGGGGCAAGGGTTGTTATGCGGTGTTCTAACCCATGACCCCGGGTGAGCTTCCCAAATGCAAATATAGTTATAACATCAAGTGAAGGATTCTTAGCGACTTGGAAAAAAGAGCGGGTCAAGATGAACTAAGGCGAAGCGGATTTGTAGCGATATATACCAGGGAAAGGCTTAAAAGGTCAAGTGATTGCGGGAAATATATAAATATCAGGCTGAAAAGTATTTTTAGGTCAGCTTTTGAACAAAGCCAGCATGGTAAAAAGGTATTCCTATGTGACGAACAATAGTTTGCTCTTACCGGTAGTCTGGTTGCACCAGGTTTTGAAAAAGAAAAAGAATTCAAACATTATATAAACCCTGGGTTGGGTAGCGAAATAGCAAAAAGGCGAATTGAGTTAATGCGTGAATTAGACATGATCTAGCAATAATTGTAGGGAAAAGCATGACAAACTTCCTATTGTCACTGGAGGTATTTAATGTTATATTAAATCTAGAAAATCTAATATTTGGGAGGCAATGAGCCTGGGGGTTATCTGGACGCTTTTATCCCCATGGGTAGCTAGTAGCGTAACCGGCCAAACAATTAATTGTAGGTTGGTTTTTGTCTTTTCAGGATGTTTGTTCAGGTGAAATTACCATGAGGTACTGTGGAGAGCCGGCGGAAATTGTGCCGCGTATGCAGGAACTGATTTCCCGTAATGAAGGGTTTTGGCTGGCCGTTACCGGCAACAGTATGACTCCGTCGTTAAAACATTTACAAGACAGGGTATACATTTCTCCTTTTAACGGGAAGGCAAAAAAAGGGGATATATTGCTTACATTAATACCCGGAATACCTGGGAATCACTGCCTTTTACACAGGGTTTTTAAATGTAACGGTAATATGCTTTATTATAAAGGGGATGCCCTGACGACCGGGGAAGGTCCCTTTCCCAGTCATGATGTAATTGGAATTGTCACTAAAATTGAGCAAAATGGTAAAGTAATTCCGGTAAATACTTTTTACAAACTCAGGAGTATGGTTGGGCAGAAAGTTTGGCAGTTCAAGCGTTTTGCGATACGGGTTTTTAAAAAGCTTAAGCGCTTATTATCCAATAACAATGCTGTGCTGTAACAAGGTGCGGATGTTGGCGGGTGAATTTAAAATAGTATTGTTACGGTAAAATAACATAGTTAGGGAACTTTTGCTAAATATGCATACATTCTATTTTGCGAACTGTTGCTTGCAAGTTTCGGGAGAAAGCAGTATTTTAGACGATAGTCAGTTATCATATTTCCGGAACAAACGGCCCTATTCCACCAAAGTGGTATTAAACATTTCGTTAGACGCCTGCCCAGTCTATGAAAGTGTTGCAAATGTTCCGGTGGGTTCGGGGGTTACTGTGGGGGATATCGCGGGGGAAGAGTGGCTTTTTTCCAGGGGTAATCCAGAAAATCTGTGCTGTTTGGCAGCCAGTCGTGATTATTCCGTACTCCGGGGCTATATTGGGGAAGCGGAAGATAACGAGCAAGTATTAAGGGAAAACTTTATACACCTGCTGCGGCTGGCGGTGGAGTGTCATTTGGCTCATAATAACGGTGTTTCAGTGCACGCCTCCTGCGTTAGCTTCGATAAGAAAGCGCTTTTATTCGCGGCCCCTGCCGGAGCGGGAAAAAGCACCCAAGCCGGGATTTGGGAAAGGTACCTGGGCGCCAGGATTATTAGCGGCGATCGGCCGTTCTTGCATCTTTCCGGCGACGACGCACCTCGCGCCTTTGGTGTGCCATGGGATGGGAAGGAGCAAATTTTCTTACAGGAGAATTATCCTGTCCTGGGTGTTATGGAGGTCCGCAGGGCAAACGCCAGCAGTTTGCGCAGGATGAGCCGGGATCAAGCCTTCAATCTTATGGTTAAACAATGTTTCATTCCCATGTGGGATGATGCGGCGAAGTTTTCCGTAATGAAAACGATCCGGTTGCTGACGCAAAAAGTCCCATTTTACCGTCTGTTTTGTACACGGGAAGAAAGTGCGGCGCAATTACTCCACAAAGTGCTTTTCACCGGACAGAAATCTATTTTGAAGAAGGTGCAGGCGGATTTGAAAGTAAAAGAGGGCTTTATTTTAAAAAACATCGTTGATGAATGGATTGTTATGCCCACCGGCAAAAACATAAAGAACTTTGAAGGGGCTATTATTTTAAACGATGTTTCGGCTTTCATCTGGCGGAAGTTGGAAAAATCAATTTCCCGGGACGATATACTCCAGGCTGTGCTGGACGAATTTGACATAGACAGGCAAACGGCCGCCGCGGATTTGGACGAATTTCTGGGTAAAATTGAAGACCTGGGTATTCTGCACAGGGGCTTATAGTGGCAGAACAACAAACTTGTGTTTGACTAAAGCGCAGGTCAGGAGGAAGCATGTCACAGCTTTTGGATAAGTTAACCTCAAAGGAAGGGTATGAAAAAACAAAAGTATTTTATCAGCATTTAAAAGAAGCTGCCTTTGCCAGGGGTATCCCGCTATTTGGCCTATTTGAATTGACCCCAAGATGCAACCTGGACTGTAAAATGTGTTATGTCCACCTCAACCCCGGGCAGATAAAGGGTGAGGAGTTGACAACGGAACAATGGATCTCGTTAATAGACGACGCGTGCCGGGCGGGTATGATGTACGCCACCTTAACCGGCGGAGAATGCCTGCTGCATCCTGGTTTTAAAAAAATTTACGAACATTTGCAGGCGTCGGGTGTTCTGGTGACAATACTTACAAATGGGACTCTTCTAGATGAGGAGATGGTCGTATGGATTGCTGATAAATCACCGCAAAGGGTGCAGATTTCGGTATATGGCAGTTCGCCCGGAGGGTATAAAGCCGTGACGGGCTGCGCGGAAGCCTTCCATAAAGTTGACAGGGCGATAGAGCTGATAGAAAAAGCGGGAATACCGTTTAACTTAGCGATAACCGTGTCAAGGCAGATGCTGAATGATTTTGAGGCCACCCTCCGGTATTGTAAATCCAAAAAACCGTCTAGTTGTAATATAAATCCCTGGCCCTTTGAACCAAGGGAAGGAACGGGGAGGGTATATGAGGACTACGCCCCGTCGTTGGATGAACAGGTGAAAATCTTCAGAATTCAAGATAAGCTAAGGGATGAAAATATTCAAGCGCATTACTGTGAAGGACAAGCCGAAAAAACAGGGAAAGAAACAGAGCGCACGTTTTGTCCGGAAAAGGGGATTGCATGTTCTGCTGGTCGAAATAGTTTTTCCGTCAGTTGGGACGGCAGAATGCTCCCGTGCAGTATTTTTAATTTTGCGGAAGCCTACCCCCTGAGAGATGGCTTTTTAAATTCATGGCAAAGCATGAACCGCAAATGTAGAGAATACCTTAACCCAGTTGAGTGCGTGGGTTGCGAGTATTACAGCGTCTGCCGTTCTTGCCCTGCTGGTCACTACTTACGGGTGGGCCAGGGTTGCGCAAACCCCGCTGTTTGCGCTGAAGGCAGGCGCATGGTGGCTGAAAAGCTAAGGTTTCTGTGATGTAAATTGTGTGGTTGACTAAATGCCCTTTGAATTATATTTACTATGAATACATATTTAAAACAAGAAGGGGGAAGTTGTGGTGAAAAAGAAATACAGCAAACCCGGTATTGAAGTAACGGAATTCCGGTTCACAGAACACATAGCTACCTCAGGAGGATCAGATTGTTATTGGGGTAGCGGGGCAACGTGGTCGCACAGAGAAGTGGGATGCAATACGAATTATCACCCGGGGCAGGAGGGCTGGATAGGTCTTAACGGCTAAGTTATTAGAAGTTTAACCATGCCCCGTACCTTGCCGGAGACATCATTTATAAGTTTATCGTGCATTTCCAGTTATTTTAGTACAATACATTTATCAAGTAAATATATTGCCCTTTGATGAAAAGTTTAACCAAGGGTCACACCCCTTAAGCGGGTGTCCCTTGGTTTGGCTATTGTTTTTAGGCGGGGAGTTGCCCTGGTGAAAGAAAAAATTAATAAGCTTGTGGTTTTTTTTCGTGACTGGGATAAACAATCAAATTACTTAAAATGGATGGTCTCGAAAACAAAGCCGTTTATGGGACCATTTATATTTATTTTTGCGCTTAATTTGTTGATTTCCGTTACGGGTGTGGGCAGTACTGTTGTAACAAAATACATTATCGACGGCGTTACCGGTTCCGGTCCGGATTTTACAACCCTGGGCGTTGTTGTTTTGATCCTTTTGACTTCTTTAAGCATTGCCATCAGCGCGGTAAGCGGTATTCTGGCCACTTATATAAACGAACGTTACGCCTTCAGTATCCGCTCCAAGGTGTACGATAACATACTGCGCGGGGTATGGCAGAAGCTCATTACATTTCACAGCGGCGACATCGTAACACGGCTTACAAGCGACATCGACAGGGTTGCAAACGGAATTTCCTCCATTATCCCAAACATATTCCTCCTTACTGTGCGGCTTGGCATAGCATTTTGCGTTTTGTTCTATTACGATCATTTCCTTGCCCTGGCCGCGTTGTTGTTGGGGCCGGTGGGGGTTTTCCTCAGCCTTATTTTTAGCGGCAGGTTAAGAAAGTATCAGGAAGAGCTAAACAGAACGGAGTCGGAATACCGTTCATTTATGCAGGAAACGGTGGAAAACATAGCTGTCCTTAAAACCTTTGAGCAGGAGGAGTTTTGCAACCAAAGACTGGCCTCCCTGCGGGACAGGCGTTTGCATTTAATAATGAAGCGCAATAAACTGAACATGGCCATGAATCTTTGCATCCAGGTGGTATTTAATGCCGGTTACCTGGTGGCGTTCTGCTGGAGTATTTACAGGCTTTCCACGAACAGTATAACTTACGGGACCATGACCATTTTCCTTTCGCTGGTGGCCCAGGTGCAAGGGCCGATTATCAATTTGGGTTCCATCATTCCCCAGTTTATAACGGTTCTGGCCTCCGCCGGACGCGTAATCGAAATGGACTCCATAAACAGCGAAAATAGCGCCGGGAACAGAATTAAAGACGGCGCTAAAAACATTGGCCTGATTATTCAAGATGTTTCCTTTGCCTACGGCAGGGAGAAGGTTTTGGAAAACGTCCACCTTAACATAAGGCCAAACGATATTGTAGGTATTGTGGGCTACAGCGGTTCTGGAAAAACAACGCTTGTCCGCTTGCTCCTGTCTTTGGTTTATTCCCAAAAGGGAGGTAAACTGATATTTTACGACGATACGGGGGCAATAGAAGAAGTGTCCGCGGCAGCAAGGCGTTTTATCTCCTATGTGCCCCAGGGGAACACCTTGATTTCCGGTACCATTGCGGATAATTTGCGGACCGGAAACCAGGAGGCTACGGCAGAGGAGATGTGGCAGGCGCTGGAAATAGCGGGCGCTTCTACGTTTGTTATGGAATTGGAGGATGGCCTGAACACGAACATAGGTGAAAAGGCGTTGGGGCTTTCCGAAGGCCAGGCCCAAAGAATCGCCATAGCCCGCGCCATCATTAAAGCGGCGCCCATATTAATTCTTGATGAAGCCACGGCAGCTCTGGATGTGCAAACGGAGGAGCAGGTCATTAAACGTCTGTGCGAGAGTAATCTCCTTCATACTTGCTTCATCATTACCCACCGCAGTTCCATGCTTAACTACTGTACACGGGCATTGGAAATTGAGGGTAAACAGTTAAGGGAATTGCAGTTGCGCCGTTTAAAACCCGTTGTTAAAAAATGAGTATTATGTTACATTAAACTAACAAGAGGTGTGACAATTATGCCTGATTAACCGGCGCGTCGTTGGGTGGTTCCCGTGCCGGCAGGAGAAAAGAACTGTCCCTGTGGTGAACGCGGCCTTTAAAGGCGGGGCGCCGTCCATTAGAAGCAGGTTTCCCTGCGCACAAGGCAGGAGGATATGGGTTGCCGCCGCCGGTATTCACTCGAAAACTGTTGAAGGGGGCAGGAATTTTGGAGCGGCTGGAACAGGATGCCGGGGTTAACAATACAGGGGAACAAGAGCTGGACCTGCGGGAGGTGCTGTGGGCGCTGCTGGAGCGGTGGTGGCTTGTTGCCGTTTTTACCCTTGTCTTTCCCGCCATAGCTTATTTTTACACCAGTTATACCTACGTGCCGCAGTACACGGCCACAGCCTCAATGGTTGTTAATTCAATGCAGACCAAGGTGGTAAACGGGCAGCTTGTTGTGGCCAACGATGTGAGCCTTTCCAAAAAGCTGGTTGATACCTATTCCATTATCCTGACCAGCGACAGGGTGCTGCAGATGGTTGCCCGGGACCTGGGGCTTAACCTGCCGCCCAACTTTATGAAACAATATGTATCCGTGGCAACTGCCAAGGATTCCGAAGTCCTGGGTGTTATGGTCAGAAACACGGATCCCTGGCTCGCGGCCGGCGTCTGCAATTCCATTATGAAGGTTGCGCCCGCCGCCATTGCCGGAACAGTGGAAGTGGGTTCGGTTAACGTGGTGGATTACGCCAAAATACCGGTGTATCCCGAGCCGCCGGCCGCGGCTCTCAATGCGACCCTGGGGGCAATGCTGGGCCTGCTGCTGGGGGGAGGACTGGCCCTGTTGCTGCGATATTCGGACCGGACCATTAAAAACGATGAAGATGTTAAGGAGAGGCTGGGCCTTAACGTGTTGGGCTGCATACCCCAATTGCGAAAAGGACAGGCTGCCCTCCTTTCGTCGCCGGCAGGTAAAGAGGGTAGGGGCAGTTGGGTGAGGTTTGCGTTTGACGAGGCCTATAAAGTTGCCAGGACAAACCTTCAATATGCGGCGCATACTCATAAATGCAGGAAGCTGTTGATCACCAGCACCTTGAACGGGGAAGGGAAGTCCACGACGGCAGCAAATTTTGCCATTAGCCTGGCCCAAAGCGGCAAGTCGGTACTGGTAATCGACTGTGATCTGCGAAAAGAGGGCAACCCCGGTCTTCTGGAGCCGCAGCTTGAAGAGGGCAGGGGTTTAGCCCGGGTGCTCGCGGGGGAATTGGATGCCGCGGATGTTGCCGGAGCCATTGCAGTTATAGAGGGAACAGGTGTATCCCTTTTAACCGCCGGCGCGGTGGTCCCCAACCCGTCCGAGCTGTTGGGATCCGGGAATATGGCGAAGCTGCTGGCCTTATTGGAACAGGACTACGATTATATCCTTCTGGACACCCCGCCGGCTTGTTTGTTTACCGATGCCGTTGCCCTGTCCCAGTATTCCGACGGGGTAATTCTGGTGGTAAAACAGAGTTATGCCAGGTTGGATACCATTTATTTAACCATGGATAATTTTATAAGCGTGAATGCCCGTATCCTGGGTTGTGTCCTCAATGGGGTAAAGTACAAAAAGGCTGGATACGGTTATAAATATAGAAATTATGGCAGGTATTTGAGTCACTATTACAAGGAAAAGGAACTTAGCGCCTGATTCGATTATTGTTCCAAGGAGGTAATATGATGGTGGCGGGGCTGAAGAAGGCATTTTGTTCACTTTTACTGGCGATGCTGGTCCTGGTATCTTTTTCCGGGGAGGCAAATGCTGCGACCGAACAGGATATATTTGATTTTTTAAGGGCGCCGTTTATCTTGAACGGGGAAACCCAGTACATCCACGAGAGCTACATCCTGAGGGTGGAGCGGTTTTTTGATTCCCACAAATTTACACCAGAGGAATATGATCAGATCCTGGCCAGGATGAAGGAAGTTCTGGCGGTAATGCAGCAGGAGGGTGTAGCCGACCCCACGGCTATGTCCTGGGAGTCCGAGCACAGGGTGCTGAGTTTAATCTATGAAGGCGCCAAGGTGGCCGGGATTAAAGTGGTGTACAACAAAGGCTGCCTGAGGTTTTATGAAATGGACGGCTCCTTGATAGATGAGATCTATTACACGGAAAACGCTTTTAAGATTACCGGTTTAAGGGAAGGGGCCATGCTTGGCGCCGGGCTGTTGCTTACTGTAATGGGCCTGACCCTCCGGACCTGCAGGCGTAGAATGGTCTAGTGAAGTTTTACCAGGGAAGTGACCACATAATCTTTTCCGGCCCAGTTGTCCGGACCCGGCAAGAGCTTCTTTTTAAAGGCAAGTTCCACATCAAAGGTGTGCTGCCCCGGGGGGAGCAGGGGGTCGCTGGAAGCGGCCGCCTGTTGGGTTATCCTGCCCCTCACCCTGTAATGGGCATTGGTGTCCAGGTAGATCAGCGATTCATCGGTGAGTATTTCTGTTAAGGTTATGGTCAACTGGTTGTTTGCAGTGTTTATGGCTCCCGCCTTTATAAACGCGGCCGGGTGGGCGCCGTTGACTGTTGCCACCGGTTTCTTCGGGTCGAAGAAGCCTTCCAGGCTGTTTTCCCAGGTATCGGTGTTCCTATAATCCGCCGTATAATATGTGGTTAAAAAGTCCTTGAAGAAGGCCAATAGTTCGCTGCGCAGCCCGGGGCTAGTCTGGCAGTAGAAGTCCACCGGTTTGACCAGCGATATCTTGAAGCTGTCGACGTTACCCTGATCGAAGCTGTAGGTGTATAATTGCTGGGGCAGGCTGCTGTTGTGGCAGGCGTAGGCGGGATACTTGGAAGACTGCCGCCAGTTTGCTGTTTTCCCGTCATCCGGGAAAGGGGCCGGCGCCTCTTTAACTGATCCGGGCGCGGGCTGCTCTGCGGAGGGGTGAGTCCCCGCCGTATTTTGCCCTGTCTCCTGGTTCCGGGCGGGTGTCCCCCTGGCGTCGGCATCCTGTTGTTGTTCTGCATCTGCCCGGGCAGGTTGTGGACTTGGCGCCGGCGCTCCGTTTGCCGCGATATCTTTTTCAAGATCTTCCGCTGCCGGCGGGGCTTGTTGATTGTCCGGCGGGCCGGCTTTGCATCCGGCTGATAACAGCAGCAGGGACAGGGCCAGGATAATCATAAGGACCGGGTATCTCAAAGGTGACAACCCCTTTATTTATTCTAATCCAGTAAAATTATAGCAGAACAACTTGAACAGGACAATAGGAGAAGATGGAGGCCGGATATTTGGAACGGCGGGAAGATAGTATAGACCTAAAGGATGTTATTTTTTTATTGCTTAAGTGGTGGTGGCTGCTGGCGATTTTTGCTGTTTTATTCCCCGTGGCGGCATATTTTTACACGGACTATACCTATGTGCCGCGATACACGGCGGCGGCAACCATGGTTGTTAATTCCCAACAGATTAAGATAGTGGGCGGGCAGGTGGAGGTGGCCAATGACATCGGCCTGTCTCAAAAACTGGTTAACACCTATTCTGTTATCCTGAAAAGTGACCGGGTAATGGAGTTAGTTGCTGAGGATTTAGGGCTTGCCCTGCCCCCGTCGGTTCTCAGGCAGCATGTTGTGGTTGCGCCGGCTAAAAAAGACACCGAGGTCCTGGTTGTAATGGTGAAGAATACGGATCCGGGACTGGCGGCAAACATCTGCAATTCCATTATGAAGGTAGCCCCGCAGGCCATTACCGGCACGGTGGAAGTGGGCTCGGTAAATGTGGTGGACTACGCTAAAATACCGTTATATCCCGAGCCGCCTTTAACCACCCGCAATGTGGCTGTGGGGGCTTTGCTGGGCCTTATGTTCGGGGCAGGCCTTATATTTTTAATCAGGCTTTTCGATAACACGGTGAAAAATGCCGATGATCTGAGGACGGGGCTTGGGCTTGCAACCCTTGGAGGCATCCCCTATGTCAAGGAATGCGGTAAAAAACCGCGTTTAACGATTGATCCCGGACCAGATCGGTACTGCAAGGTGGGGTTTGGTTTTGTCGAAGCCTACAAGGCCCTGAGGACCAACCTCCTGTATGCGGCATCGGTTAGACGCTCCCGGAAATTGCTGCTGGCGAGCGCCCTGCACGGGGAAGGTAAATCCACAACAGCCATAAACCTGGCCATTGTCCTGGCCCAGAGCGGCAGGAATGTACTTGTAATAGACTGTGATTTGCGCAGCCCGAGTATTCACAATGTGCTCGATTTGCAAATTGGGGAAGGCAAGGGTTTAACCCGGGTGCTCCGGGGTGAACTGGGGGCGGAAGATGCCGTTATCTGTCTGAAGGGGACAGGTATATCCCTGTTGCCTGCCGGTCCCGGTGTCACTAATTCAACTGAACTGCTGGAATCGGAGCAGATGGGAAGGTTATTGGCCCGGCTGGAAAAGGATTACGACTACATTTTAATGGACACGCCGCCGGCTTGTTTGTTTGCCGATGCAGTTGCTTTGTCCAGGTATTGCGACGGGGTTATCTTCGTGGTGAGGCAGAGTTATGCCGGAATTAATACGATTTCCTCCATTGTGGAGGATTTTAAAAAAGCCGGGACCGCCATTTTAGGCTGTGTCCTTAACGGCGTTAAGTACAAGGAGGCCGGCGCCCGCTACAAGTATCAGGATTATGACGGTTATCTGAGCGGTTATTACAGGGAATACGGGCTGACCAAGGGCACAACCGCAGTGAATTTGTACGGCAGGCCCGCCGGGGCAAAAAGTGTTCTGTTGAGGAAGGCAACCAGCAGATGGGTGTTCCTCCCCCTTATTTTTGGCGGGCTCTTGCTGATTGGGGTTGCCCTTTTGGGCTATCTCATACCTATTTACCACTCTTCTAAACTGCTTATTCCGCCGGCGGGCCTGATGCCTGTTGCCGTTGGCTACGGACGGGACGGGACCGGTACGGTGGCTTACCCGAAGTTTGGGGAACAGTATGCCACGCTTTTGCTGCCTTCGGTGGGTATCAACAGGCCAGTTTTTTTCGGCGATACCAAAGCTCAGCTCCGGGCGGGCGTGGGGCACTTTAGCGGCAGCAATCTGCCCGGCGAGGGAGGAACAATCATCTATGCCGGGCATAATGATCTGGTTTTCAATAAACTTAAGGATGTTAAGCCGGGCGATGATGTCCTGATCCAAACCAACTACGGTGATTTCCGCTACAGGGTATTTAAGGCGCAAGTTATCAACGGCACTAACACGGTGTCTTTGAAACCCAGGGGCGATAAAGCCCTCCTGGTAATGTATACCTGCTATCCTATTGACGTGCTGGGAATCAAATCGGACAGGTATGTGGTATTTGCCGAGCAGGTTCTGGACTACCCCGTTGCCCCCGGCGCCGGCCCGGAGCAAACGCAGTCCGCCTTACTGCCGGAAGGGCATACTTTGTAATAATTAAAAATGCACAGGCAATAGATTAGCGGCGGCGTTTCCCCGGAATAGTTTGTCGAAGTGTGGAATAATATTGCAATTTTACTTCTAAAGTTATACAATAGTTATACAATGTTTTTATAAAAGACTGATAAAGGCAAACCTGCCGAAAGGCAGGGACGCAAAGCCACGGGCCTAAAGTCGCTGGACAATGGCCGCCGGGTTGCCAGATATAGAGGAAGTAAGCCTTAATCCCTATTTGGTATACCGGAATAGGGTTTTTTTGTTGCCCGGTCCACTATTGTTTTTGTTGCGCTGATTATTTTTGTTGCAGGTATAAACAGAGGAGGCGATGGCATGAAGATAAGATATGTTATTCTATTTTGCCTGATCTTTCTTATGACCTCCTCGGTAAACGTTGTTAAGGCGGACCCGCCCCGGGCTACCCTGGATTTTCCGGCCCAATGTCTGGCGGAGTCCTGCGGCTATGAGTTCTTGCGGGACAAAAGTGGACAGGCTGTTTTAACAGCCCGCCCGGAAACCGGTCCCACCTGCCATAACATAGATCTATTACTGGTTGAACAGGCAATTTTAGAAAAAGTAAATGAGGACCGCAGGGAAGCCGGCTTAGCTGCGGTAGAATGGGATGAGACTGCCGCGGCAGCTTCACGCCAATTTGCCGCCGAGATGGCGCAGAATAATTACATCGCTCACTGGAACCTGAGCGGCCAAAAGCCCCAGCAGCGTTACACAGAGGCGGGCGGCGCCTATGGAACGACGGAAAATGTATGTTACTCCTGGCAAAAGGGCTATAAGTTAAGCCAGGATTTAGTGCTGGACAACGTTTTAAAGAACCAGGAACGAATGATGGCGGAAGAGCCCCCCAATGACGGCCACCGCGTTAACATTTTGGATCCGCACCATACCCATGTTGGTGTCGGCGTGGCTTACGCTTTGCTGGCGGACGGTACCATAACAGTTGCTTTCACCCAGGAATTTACCAACCACTACGCTGAAATAAAAAACATACCGGCGGAATTGCGGGCCGGTGAAAGTTTTCAAGTTAACGGAAGCCTGCTTCGCCCCGATGTGAAATTGTATTCCCTTGTTTTACTGTGGGAAGAAGCCCCATGCCCCATGAGTATCGATGCGCTTATGGCCACGCGCAGCTACTCGTCACCAGGGATGGATACCATGGTTTCCTACGCCCTGGAGGATTTCCCCCGGACTCACTTCCCAAACCATACGGCCGCCGGCAACCCGCTGGTTATGGACGAAGCCGGCAATTTTAAGGCCGCGCTCCAAGCCGGGCGCCAAAAGGGTCTGAATTACCTCCAGTTGTGGCTTCAGGACAGCTGCGGCAATGTGTTCCTCGGCAACGAGTTAGTGATTAAAGTTGTATAGGCATGGTAAGCGTGAAACAAGAAGCGTAAAATAGGGTAGGGTGATGGGCGTCTCATTCTCTCAAAGGTCATTTTAAATTCAATGATTACAGGAATGCTCCGGTTGCGGGAAGACAGTGGCTCAATGGTTTCCTTATGGTAGTTGAACTTAGGATAAGTAAAAATATTCGCCAGTTATGTCGGCATGAATCAGCCTCTAAGGCGCCCTTGCTATTCGACCTAAAGAATACTCACACCCGCATGAATTCAAAAAACGATAGACAGTATCATTTCCCTTTTCGTTTTGGTTTAGTGGTTTTTGCTATGGAAGCTAAGATAGCGTGGATTCCTTTACAATAGTTGCCGCTTCTTCCATGGTGTTGGCTGTGTAGATCTTGCCGATGATTTTGTCCAGGACAACTAAATTATTAATGGCCCCGACTTCTTCCTGAAGACCAAGCGAGTCACTGGAAAATCTGGCGTCCAGATATTTGCAAATGGCGCTCTGTGCCATTTCGATTCTGCCTTCAGCCCTGCCTTCGATTTTGCCTTCGGCCCTGCCCTCAATTTTGCCTTCGATCTTGCCTTCGGCCCTGCCCTCGATTTTGCCTTCGGCCTTACCTTCTTCCTTGGCTCCGGTCACCATGGATATTTCATCCCTGGCGGCTTTCTCTCTTAGTTCGTACAGCCTGCGCTCTTTTTTATTCTTTAAGAAGATTTGTTCAATAGTCATGGCTTTGCGGACACCAGGGTTAGTCATAGCTATCTCCTCCATTTCTTTCCCTTCCAGGTTATTGAAATACATCAGCCATTCTTCAAGCGCATCTTGGGGTCTGCGTTTGAGTTTGGTGATTTTGGGCAGCTCCAGGAAATGGATTTCCAGGTCCTCGTTGAGCAATTCCCCGGTTTCGTCTTCCCGGAGCCGGAAGGTGTGATGGTACTTGTTTTTAGCCTTGAACCAATTAAATCCCAGAATGTTGATGGTGATGGTTTTTCTGAGATAGATAAAGTTTTCTCCTCTGGACAGTTGCCCATAGTAAAGCCAGGCCCAGTAGAAGAGGGTACGCTTGTCGATGTTGTACTGGTTGTTAATCTGAACTTCCAGGTTGACCAGGGTACCAGCCGCCGTTCTGGCCAGTATATCCAGCCGGGCCGCTCTGTCCAGCAGGTATTCGGGGTCCAACTCCCGGTCCAGCAGTTCCAGGGAGGCCAGTTCACTGCCGGGCGCCGGCTTCAGCACAGCGTTCAGGAAGCTTAGCAGCGGTTCCTTGCCTTCTTCTGAGCCCATGCATGATCCTTTTGAAGGCGTAGTCATTGGTGCGGTTTATGTTTTTAAGTCCAGTCAAGCCGTCACCCCCTTAAATAATATTATATCAAATTCTCTGCTTGTCCGGAATCTTCTGTTTTCAGAAACATAAGGAAGCGTGTAAACCCAGCGAAATTAATCCGGCTAAATATAATCCAAGAAAGGATTTGAGACCTGGAGATCCGACATTTACAAAGATATTCTCCATAATTGAGGGTTTAAGCCGCTAATGTAGTGAAGTACACGGGGTTGAAAGAAGATGAAGTTGCGGGCAGATTTGAATATAGCGAAATAAATGATGGGATACATAGCGGGAATATTTGCGTGACCAAAAGTATTATTTAACCGATCCGGGTGAAAATTGACTATAATAAATGTGGAAGGGAAGATGGTTGCCATGTTTAAATCATTAGAGATTCGGTATTAGAAAGGAGGCGGACATATGGCTACGGGTAGTAGGGTGGAAATCAGCAGGGATGTTTATTTATGGGCGATTGAAGAATCCCAAAAAGATTTTAGCGAGATAAAAAGCAAATTCAAAAAAATTGAGGCCTGGATTTCCGGGGAGGACTGTCCTACCTTTAGGCAGGTAGAAAGCCTGGCCAACTTCCTAAAGGCGCCTTTGGGCTATATGTTTTTAAATGAACCTCCGGGAATGAATATAATTGAATCTGAATTCAGAACGATTGGAAATAAAATACCGAAAGCAAGCAAGGATCTCCAGGACACCCTGTATATTATGGCCAGGAAAAAGGATTGGTTAGGCGAATATCGCCGGGAAAAAGGTTGGAGTAAACTGCTTCCTGATGACTTTGGTGATTTAAGTAAGGAAAATATTCTTCCGGCCAGGGAATATATAGGGCTGGATGAATTTTGGTATAAAAAACACAGAGACAAAAACTCCGTTTTCAGATACCTAAGACAGAAGCTTGAAAACAAAGGGATCATAGTTATGCAAAGCGGGGTTGTAGGTTCCGATAATCGCCGCAGACTTAATGTAGGTGAGTTTAGGGGCTTTTTATTATATGATGACGTCGCGCCACTTATGTTTATAAACAGTAGGGACAGTGAAGCGGGGAAAATCTTTACCTTGATTCACGAATATTTTCATTTCTTATTGCAAGAGGATGACATATTTGTCGACGGGGATAGCGATGAAACAAACATAAACATGATGACGGCAGAGTTTTTAATTCCTGCCTCTCATGTTCTAAAAGTATGGGATAACAATCGGCCCGGGTTAGAGCAAATAGATGATTTAAGCAGGTTGTTTCATGTCAGTAGGTTAGCGGTAGCTATCAAACTTAAGGCCCTGAATAAAATTCCAAAGCATGTGGTCGATACCGTAAAACAGCAAACCGAAATGGCGCTAAGTGAAAGGGCCGAGGGGGACCCTGATGGTGGGGGTGACTACTATCGTACCAGTAGGTCCCGTCTTGGCGATAGCTTTTTAGGGGCTGTAATCCAGGGGGCTGAATCCGGCGATATTAGTTACACCTATGCGTTTGATTTGCTGGGTGGTTCCGCAAAACTGTATGACTATTTCAAAGAGGAATTTATCAGCTATGAGGGATAAAATACCTCATTGATGCAAACGTATTTATGACCGCTCATAGGCAACTGTACCTATTTGATCTTGCCCCTGGCTTTTGGAAGCAGCTGGTTGATAAGGCATCGAATAGGATCATAATTATTGAGGAAATCCAAAAAGAGATACGAAAAGGTCAGGATTTACTAGTTGAGTGGTATGAAAGGGAATGTGCCAAATTTACTGTTTTAGGGATACCTGACCCTAGTGTGATAAAGTCTTATAGAACAATAATTAGTTCAGTAAATGATAATGAACAATATACTCCATCGGCTAAAAGAGAATTTGCTTCATCTGCTGATTCATGGTTATGCGCCCATGGATTGGCTTTTGGGAAAACCATAGTAACTTTGGAAACATACAGTGCTGGGATTAAAAATAGAGTAAAAATACCCAACGTTTGCCGGGATTTTGGGATTGATTATATTGACTTGCTGCGATTCATGAGGGAAATAGGCATCAGGTTGTAATCCAGCAACGGGAAAGGTTCCCAGCACAGGACATAAGGCTGGTATGGCGACTCTGCGGTAACGACGGCCCCCCGGTGGATACCATACTGGGCTGTATCTTTCACGACGTAGTGTTTATTGCATGCGGTCTTTATTGCTGTTTCAGTATGCGTATAAATAGAATAGGTTATACAAATATATGGAAACACGGCTGCCCCTTCAGGTGTATAAGGGATAAAACCAACCTCATCCACCGCCACCAGATCTTGTTTAAGCCATCCTTTTCCATTTGCAGCAGGTGGGTCTTGCCGCTGTTATGACAAGATTATAACCGGCAATATTAGCTATAAAATAATTGGGATTTCGCTGACGAAATACATAACGTGGTTATTGACGGCAAGGTATTTACCTGGGAACAACTGGATAGAATGTTGGGAGCATACGAAGATTTCCAATTCAAACTGAAAATTTACGATATCACTGACGATGTCCGCTAACCTGTCACGGAGACGGTTGTGCGCGACGAGCACACTATTAAATAAAATAACCGGGGACGAACCCTGAAGTAAAGCAAGGCCGATGCTTCAGCTAGTTTGCTGGAAATAATTCGTGGTCAATGGTCAATTGAAAATTCTTTGCACTGGGTTCGGGATGTTACCTTTGATGAAGACCGTTCCCGGATCAGGATAGGGTCGGAGCCTCGTGTTTTTGCTTCTATTCGCAACCTGGCAATCAGTATTTTGCGCCTGCATGAATTTAAAAATATTGCCGCTAGTTTACGTAAACTTGGGTGGAACCGCGAACTTGCTCTGTCATTGATCGGCGTTTAATGTGACTTTGCCGGGGACCTGACCTGGCAGATGATTAATCTATTATTTAATGTAACTCAATAGTTGCAGTAAGTTAATAATAGCACAGCAATGTAACCTATGGGGATCATCGAGCGGGGACGAACCCTGAAGTAAAGCAAGGCCGATGGCCGATGTTTCAACTAATGCCCTAATTGGCGGAGGTAACATTCCCGGGAAAATATCCCCGGCCCATAACGGAGTATTGTTTCTGGAATGAAATTGCTGAGTTCGGCAAAAAAACCTTGGATGCATTAAGGCAGCCTATGGAAGCTAAGATAGCGTGGATTCCTTTACAATAGTCGCCGCTTCTTCCATGGTGTTGGCTGTGTAGATCTTGCCGATGATTTTGTCCAGGACAACTAAATTATTAATGGCGCCGACTTCTTCCTGAAGACCAAGCGAGTTACTGGAAAATCTGGCGTCCAGATACTTGCAGATGGCGCTCCGTGCCATTTCGATTTTGCCCTCGGCCCTGCCTTCGATCTTGCCCTCGGCTCTGCCCTCGATTTTGCCTTCGGCCTTACCTTCTTCCTTGGCTCCGGTCACCATGGATATTTCATCCCTGGCGGCTTTCTCTCTCAGTTCATACAGCCTGCGCTCTTTTTTATTCTTTAAGAAGATTTGTTCAATAGTCATGGCTTTGCGGACACCAGGGTTAGTCATAGCTATCTCCTCCATTTCTTTCCCTTCCAGGTTATTGAAATACATCAGCCATTCTTCAAGCGCATCTTGGGGTCTGCGTTTGAGTTTGGTGATTTTGGGCAGCTCCAGGAAATGGATTTCCAGGTCCTCGTTGAGCAATTCCCCGGTTTCGTCTTCCCGGAGCCGGAAGGTGTGATGGTACTTGTTTTTAGCCTTGAACCAATTAAATCCCAGAATGTTGATGGTGATGGTTTTTCTGAGATAGATAAAGTTTTCTCCTCTGGACAGTTGCCCATAGTAAAGCCAGGCCCAGTAGAAGAGGGTACGCTTGTCGATG
>Ga0334889_1001226_pt1 | contig 35002 bp, 33 predicted proteins | sample GraSluR1_MG_2_FD_207222 | JGI IMG/M metagenome (GOLD analysis project Ga0334889, IMG submission 207222) | Sludge microbial communities from methane-producing bioreactor in Wageningen University, Netherlands - Granular Sludge_8_08-R1 | ecosystem: Engineered > Bioreactor > Anaerobic > Unclassified...
TGCCGATCTCCAGCACCTCCTATGCCCAGTCGGCTCCCATCGTGGTGGCCGTGGCCGATCTGGACATCGGCCTGCTGTACGTCGTGGCCATCACCACCTTGACGATCCTGGCGATCCTCACGGCCGGATGGGCCTCCAACAACAAATACAGCCTCCTGGGCGGGATGCGGGCCGGGGTCCAGATCCTCTCGTACGAGATCCCCATGCTCTTCGCCCTGATGGGACCGATGGTGCTGGCCGGTTCGCTGTCCTTGGGTGATCTGGTCCTGGTCCAGCACGCGGGGCTCTTCGGGGTGCCCCTCCTGGGATGGTTCCTGGTGCCCAGCTTCCTGGGGGCCGTGGTCTACCTGATCTGCGCGGTGGCTGAGACCAACCGCCCGCCCTTCGACATGCCCGAGGCCGAACAGGAGCTGGTGGCCGGCTTCAGCACCGAGTACACGGCCATGCGCTTCGCCATGTTCTACCTGGCGGAATTCTCGAACACCTTCGTGGTGTGCATGATCTTCACGGCCGTCTTCCTGGGGGGGTGGACCCTGCCCGGATTCATTCCCCCCTCGTCCCTGAACCTGGGCTTCTTCACCCTGCCCTATTTCGACCTTCTGGCCGGGATGGCCATCTTCTTCGCCAAGGCCTATGCCGTGGTGCTGTTGCTGATGTGGATCCGCTGGACCTTCCCGCGGCTGCGCCCCGACCACCTCATGACCTTCGGCTGGAAGTTCCTGCTGCCGCTCTCCTTCGTAAACCTCTTGGTCTGCATCGTCCTGGCGGCGATCCAGCAGATCTACTTTGGAGGCAACCCCGGATGATCTACGACCCCAACCCTGTGGCCTTCTGGTTGCTGGCGGCCATGGTGGCCGGCTGCGCCCTGGCCGTGGTCCGGGCCCGAAAGCTCTTCCACGCCGGCCTGGCCCTGGTGGGCACGCTCTTCGCCGTGGCCGGCCTGTACGGGCTTCTGCAGGCCTGGTTCCTGGCAGCCGTGCAGGTCCTGGTGTATGCGGGGGCCATCGCGATCATGCTCTTGTTCGCGATCATGCTGACCCACAACATGATGAACCCCGATCTGAAGAGCCTGACCACCCAACCCTGGACCGCTGCGGCCTTGTGCCTGATGCTGCTGGCCATCCTGCTGGGAGGCACGCTGAGTTCCACCTGGCAGACCGCTCCGGACACCACGCTGAGCCCCACCTGGACCCCGAAGTGCGGGTTCCAGGTCGCCGAGGCCATACCAAGCGTCCAGGCCCTGGGCTTCCGCCTGCTGGACCCCTTCACGCTCCCCTTCGAGATGGTCTCGGTGCTGATCCTGGTGTCGCTGATCGGAGCCCTGGTGGTGGCCCGCAGGAACCCGGCCCTGCCGGAAGCCCCTGAAGGACGCGAGGAGAAGGCCCCATGAGCGCCATCGGACTGAACCACTTCCTGGCCCTGGGTGCCGTCCTGTTCTGCCTGGGCACCTACGGGGTGCTGACCCGGCGCAACGCCATCGCCGTCCTGTTGAGCCTGGAGTTGATGTTCAACGCGGTCAACCTGAACCTGGTGGCCTTCGCCCGCTTCATGCCCAACCTCGACGGGGTGGTCCTGGCGGTCTTCGTGATCGCCGTGGCCGCCGCCGAGGCCACCGTCGGGGTGGCCCTGGTCCTCTCGATCTACCGCAACTTCCGCCACATCGACCTGGACCAGGTCGATACGATGAAAGGCTAGCCCCGTGCACGAACAGGTCGCCGCTGCTGCCCTGGAGGGGGCCGCCGCCAACGTCTGGCTGGTCCCGCTGCTCCCCTTCCTGGCCTTCCTGATCATCTCGTTCCTGACCCGGCCCTGGGGACGGGTTTCGGCCGCCGTCTCGATCCTGGCCCTGACCGGTTCCCTGGGGGTCTCGGCCCAGGTCTTCTGGCAGCGCTTCACCCAGGACGGTCCGCCCATGCAGGTGGCCCTGCCCTGGATCACGCTGGCCCCGGATCACCCGCTGGGCACCATCGAGCTCGGGCTTCTGGTCGACAACCTCTCGGCCATGATGCTCTTGATGGTCTGCTTCGTGGGCCTGTGCATCCAGATCTACTCGACGGCCTACATCCAGACCGAGATCGCTCACTTCCCGACCCAGGGCTCGGCCTCGATGTCCCGCTTCTTCGGCTGGATGTCCCTGTTCACGTTCTCGATGCTGGGCCTGGTCCTGTCGCACAACCTGCTGGAGATCTACATCTTCTGGGAGCTGGTCGGCCTGTGTTCCTACCTGCTGATCGGCTTCTGGTACTTCAAGCACAGCGCCGCCGAGGCGTGCAAGAAGGCCTTCGTGGTCACCCGCTTCGGTGATCTGGGCTTCCTGATGGGCATCCTGATGCTGGGCGTCGCCCTGAAGGGTTTTGATTTCCTGGGCCTGACCGAGAGGTTCGCCCAGGGGATCCCACAGGGCCTGACCGCAGGCTTCGTGGCCCTGGCCGCCGTCCTGATCTTCTGCGGCGCCATCGGCAAGAGTGCGCAGTTCCCCCTGCAGATCTGGCTGCCGGACGCCATGGAGGGCCCCACCCCGGTTTCCGCGCTGATCCACGCCGCCACGATGGTGGCGGCCGGCGTGTACCTGGTCGCCCGGCTCTTCCCCGTCTTCCACCCGGCCGGCCACGCCGGAGAGGCCGCCCTCATCGTCGCCTGGATCGGCGGGGTCACGGCCTTCCTGGCCGCCACCATCGCGGTGGTCCAGAACGACATCAAGCGCGTGCTGGCCTACTCGACCATCTCGCAGTTGGGGTTCATGATGGCCGGATTGGGCATGGGCGCCTACACCGCCGGCAGCTTCCACCTGATCACCCACGCCTTCTTCAAGTCGCTGCTCTTCCTGGGCTCGGGCGCCGTGATCGTGGCCTGCCACTCCAACGACCTGTGGCGGATGGGCGGCCTGCGCCGGCAGATGCCCTTCACCTGGTTCGCCTTCTTGATGGGCTGCCTGGCCCTGGCCGGGGTGCCCCCGCTGGCCGGCTTCTGGTCCAAGGACGAGATCCTGGGATACGTGCACGCCGCCCCGGGAGGGATGGCCCTGTACCTGCTCCTGACCTTCTCCGCCTTCCTGACGGCCTTCTACGTCACCCGGATGTACTTCCTGGCCTTTGAGGGTCCCTACCGGGGAGTCGAAAAGGCCCCCGCCGACCTGTCGGGCCCCGTCCCTCCCCCCTCGCTTCCGGCCCCCTTCCCCACCTCCCAGGCCCTGGGCGTGGCGCCGGAATGGACCGAGGAGATGGCCGATTCCAGTCAGGCCGACCTGCCGGCGGCCTGCCGGGGAGCCGGGATGGAGCAGGCCCCCCACGGCGGGCACCTCCCCCACGAGGTCAGTCCCTGGATGTGGGCTCCCCTGCTGGTCCTGGCCTTCTTTGCCGTCTTCCTGGGCTTCACCGGGGTCCCGACGGGCGTCGGCCTGGGTCTTCCCAACTTCTTCGAGGGTTTCATCCACCTGTCCGGTGAGGGCCACCCTCACGAGTTCCACTGGACCCCGATGCTTCTCAGCGTGGTCGTGGCCCTGGCCGGCATCGCCCTGGGGGCCGGGCTCTTTGCCGGCGACCCCGAGCGCGGCGAGCGCCGCCTGCGTTCCGGACTGGGGCGGGTCTGGCCCTTCCTGCAGCAGAAGTGGTACCTGGACCATCTCTGGGCCCGAGCGCTGGCCGGGACCATGTACGCCGGAGCCCGGGCGATGGCCTGGGTCGAATCCAACCTGGTGGACCGCGCGGTCTTCGGTGTGGCCGCCAGCTTCCGCACTTGGGGGGACTGGCTGCGCGCGGAACACACCGGCAAGGTGCAGCACTATGCCCTGATGATCCTGCTGGCCCTGATCCTGCTGGCCGTGGGGATCGGCATGGTCGAACCCGGCTTCTTCACCAGCCGCCACTTCGTCCTCAACCTGCTGGAGGGCGGCCGGTGAGTCGACCCCAGCCAACCTCGACGACTCCGTCCGACCCCGTTCGACAAGGGACTTCGCATCCATGGACACGCTCGTAACCCAACTCGACCGGCTCCCCTTGCTGAGCCTGGTCACCCTGGCGCCCCTGGCCGGGGCCCTGATCATCCTGTGCCTTCCCGAGCGCTCGGTGCGCGCCATCCAGACCGTGGCGCTCCTGGCCACGGGCTTCTCGCTGGCCCTGGCCGGCTGGCTCTACGCCCGGATGAGCGCCTTCCCCGACGCCACCGGCTTCCTCTGGCAGGAGCTCCATCCCTGGCTGCCGGAGTTCGGCATGCAGTACCACCTGGGAGTGGACGGGTTGTCGATGCCGATGGTCCTGCTCTCCGGCATCATCTGCTTCACCGCAGCCTTCATCTCGCTGCAGATCGATTTCCGCCACAAGGAGTACTTCGCCCTGGCCCTGACGGCGATGACCGGGGTCTTCGGGGTCTTCACCTCGCTGGATCTCTTCTTGTTGATCCTGTTCTACGAGATGGCCAGCATCCCGATGTTCTTCCTGGTCGGGATCTGGGGGTCGGACAAGACCGGGGTGGGCAGGCCCATCCGCCGCCAGGACGCGGCCATGAAGCTCCTGCTCTATCTGCAGTTGGGCGGTGGCCTGGTCCTGCTGGGCATCTTCGGGCTGTACTTCCTGTCCGACCTGAAGACCTTCGACTATCCCGAGCTGCTGCGCGCCACCCTGGCCCGCGAGCACCAGTCCTGGCTCTTCCTGCTGATCTTCCTGGGTTTTGCCATCGAGGCGGGGCTGGTCCCCTTCCACACCTGGCTTCCCGACGGCCACTCCTCGGCCCCCACGGCGTTGTCCATGCTGCTGGCCGGGGTGCTGCTGAAGATGGGCGGCTACGGCATCCTGCGCGTGGCCGTGGGCCTGCTGCCCGAGGGAGCCCGGATCTGGCTTCCGCTGATCGGGGTCCTGGCGATCGTGAACATCCTGTATGGGGCCCTGTGCGCCCTGAGACAGACCGACATCAAGCTGATGATCGCCTACTCCTCGGTCAGCCACATGGGCATCGTCTTCCTGGGCACCTCCGGCATGGCCCTGCCCGGGGTCGGCACGGGGGCCCTCTTCGGCGCCACCGGAGCCGTCTTCCAGATGTTCTCGCACGGCGTGATCACCGCGCTCCTCTTCGGCCTGGCCGGAACGGTCTACCTGATCACCCACTCCCGCGACATGACGCGCTGGGGCGGACTGGCCAGCCGGATGCCGTGGCTGGCCACGGTCTACACCCTGGGCGCCCTGGGCTCGCTGGGTCTGCCCGGGATGTCAGGCTTCGCGGCGGAGTTGATGGTCTTCCTGGGGACCTGGCAGCAACGCCCGTTCCTGGCGGTCCTGGCCATCTGTGGGCTGGTGATCACCGCCACCTACCTGCTGCGCTCGGTGCAGTTTGCCTTCTATGGGCCGCTGAATCCCCGGCTCGCCGAGGTCCGCGACGCCCTCCCCACCGAGAAGCTGCCTCTGGGCCTGCTGGCCTTGACCACCCTGGTCCTGGGCCTGGCGCCCCGCCTGCTGACCGACGTCACGACGCCGGCCCTGCGGGCCCTCCTCGAGCGGCTGGCTTCCTGACGCCGGCTGCGCTCCGAACCGACATCGACCGAAAAGAGAGACCGTCGTGACAAACGCGCTGACGATGCTGCAGGCCCTGGCCCCGGAGGTGGTGGTGGCCGCCACGGCCTTCCTGGTGATGGGCCTGGACCTGCGCCGCAATCCGAGCCCCCGCGCCCAGGCCACGGTTGCCATCTGGGGCCTTCTGGCCGGAGCCCTGGCCACCATCCCGGACTGGCTGGACACCGCCGCCAGCAACTCCGCCTTGACCCTGTGGGGTGGCATCTTCCTGGCCGACCCCCTGTCGGTGGTCTTCCGGGCCCTGGCCTGCGTCACCGGGGCACTGGTCCTGCTCTTCTCGATCGATCCGGTGGACGCCGAACGGCGGAATCCCGGAGACTTCGTCACCCTTGTCCCCTTCGTGGTCCTGGGGCTGATGCTGTCGGTCTCGACCGGCGAACTCCTGACCTTCTTCGTGGCCTTCGAGATCGTCTCGCTGCCCCTCTATCTGATGGCCGCCTGGAACAGGAACGAACGGGCCTCGGCGGAGGCCGGCATGAAGTATTTCGTCACCGGTTCGGTCTCGTCGGCGGTGATGCTGTACGGCATCAGCCTGGTCTTCGGGACCATGGGCACCACCTTCTTCAGCCAGATCGCCACGCGCTATGAGGCCCTGGCCGACCCGCCCCAGGCCTTCGTCCTGGGAAGCCTGATGATCCTGGCCGCCCTGGGCTTCAAGATCGCCGCCGCTCCTTTCCACATCTGGGCCCCGGACGTCTACCAGGGTGCCCCGCGACCCTCGGCGATGTTCATCTCCACCGCTCCCAAGGCCGCCATGGTAGCCGTCATGCTGCGCCTGTTCTGGGGCTCCCTGGCTTTACAGGGCCGCGACTTCCGCCTGGCCGAAACCTGGATGGTGCTCCTGGCGGTCATGGCCATCCTCTCGATGTTCTGGGGGAACCTGGTCGCCCTGGCCCAGACCGACATCCGACGCCTGATGGCCTGCTCGGGCATCGCCCACATCGGCTACACCCTGCTGGGCGTCCTGGCCGCCTCTCGAGCCGGAGCCGAGCTGGAGGGCGCCGCGGCAGCCATCTACTACGTGGTGGTCTACAGCTTCGCAAACCTGGCGGCGTGGGGCGTGATCGTCCTGGTCGGGTGGCGCACCGGCAGCGACCGGATCGAGGACTATTCCGGCCTGGCCCGGCGCAGCCCGTTCCTGGCCTTCGCCTTGTTGATCTCGCTGCTGTCGCTGGCGGGGGCCCCGCCCCTGGCCGGATTCCTGGGCAAGTTCTACCTTTTCCGCGCTCTGTGGGAGGCCCAACCCGCCTGGTGGTGGATGGTCCTGATCGGCATCGTCAACTCGGTGATCTCGCTGTATTACTACTTCGGGATCCTCAAGCCCGTCTACTTCGGAGCGCCCCAGGACGAGGCCTCGGCCCTGGCCGTGCCCTGGCGCTTCCGGGCCGGCCTCATGGTCTGCCTGGCCGTCCTCATGGTGCTGGGCCTCTTCCCCGAACTGACCCGCATGACCCTGGAGGCCGGCGCCGCGATCCTGGCCCAACAGGGAACGCCCTGAACCACGCCGCCTCCCACGGGGCTGGGCCTCAAGAGGCGCCCACCCAGGGAGGTGAGACCGGGACGCCGGAAGGTTCGAACCCCTACGGGTTCGGGCTCCCGGTCTCTTCGGGAAGCTGGGCGCCCATGCGGCGCAGGGCCTCCCGGGCCGCCGCTTCCAGCTCCTCACAGCCGCTTCCCAACGCCGCCTGCAGAACCGGATCGGCTCCCAGCCCCAGCACCTTGACGGCCTCGTGCAGGACGTCCAGACGCTCGGCCCCGCTGCCGGGACAGCGGACGTAGCCGACCAGGTCGGGAACCAGTTCGGCGCCAAACTTGCGCACCAGCCAGACGGCCACCTCGGGCGGGACCTCGCCCGAAGCCAGCACCTCTCGCCCCACCTCCAGCATCCGCTGGCGATAGCGCCCGGGGAAGCGGCGGAAGACCGCGCGGGTGAGTCGGAAGCGGGTCTGCGGCGCGCTGCAGGCCTCGGCTGCGCCGGCCACGGTGGCCTCGAAGAGCCTGGGATTGGCCTCCATCATGAGATCCGCCGTCTCGTCGGCAGGATGCTCCCCCGAAGCGGGCCAGGCCAGGCTCAAGAACCAGCGTGCCTCGCGGGCCAGGCCCTCGGGGTCTCGAGTCAGGAGTTCCTCCACCAGGTCCCGGCAACTCTGCCGGGGCTGCGGAGAATCGCAGACTGCCTGCTGCAGTTGAGCGCGAAGGGTGTCGTCGGAAGCGGAAGAGGTTGACATGTCCTCCCGGTTCGAGGGGGCCCCGGAGCTTCCCTGTGCAACCCAGGACCCGAGAAGGGTTCCAGCCTGCCACCGGGCGAAGCGGGGCCTCGTGAAAGAGCAGAACGTCGCCATCGTGGGAGGCGGTCCGGCCGGCCTGATGGCAGCCGAGGCCCTGAGCCAGCGCGGGCTCGGAGTTGACGTCTTCGACCGGATGCCCACGGTGGGCCGGAAGTTCCTCCTGGCGGGTCGAGGTGGCTTGAACCTGACGTCCGGCCAGCCCCTGGAGCTGTTCCTGGACCGATTCCAGCCCCCTTGCAGACAACTCCAGGCCGCGCTGCGATCCTTCGGTCCCGAAGCCATCCGCCACTGGGCCGCGGGCCTGGGCATCGAGACCTTCGTGGGCACCTCGGGGCGGGTCTTCCCCCTCGACATGAAGGCGGCTCCCCTGCTGCGCGCCTGGGTGAACCGCCTGCGGCGGGCCGGCGTCCGGTTCCACGCCCACCACCGATGGGCGGGCTGGAACCCGGGGCTGGAGCTGCACTTCGAGACGCCTGGAGGCCCCCGGCGCATCTGCCCGTCGGCCGCGATCCTGGCCGCCGGCGGGGCCAGTTGGAGCCGGCTGGGTTCCGACGGCGCCTGGGTCCCGCTGCTGGCCGACCGAGGCGTCGGAATCGCCCCCCTGCGCCCCGCCAACTGCGGCTTCGACGTCTCCTGGAGCCCGCACTTCCGCGAGCGCTTCGCCGGAGTCCCGGTCAAGTCGGTGGCCGCCCGAATCCCCGGAGGCGAACCTCGCCAAGGCGAATTCGTGATCACGGGCTTCGGGGTGGAGGGAAGCCTGATCTACTCGTTCTCAGCGGCCCTGCGAGACGAAATCGAGCGATCGGGCCAGGCCCGGCTGTGGCTGGACCTCCTTCCCGGCCGCGATCTCCCGCGCCTGGAGCGCGAACTGTCGGCTCCCCGGGGCTCGCGCTCGCTCTCCGAGCACCTGCGCCGACGCACGGGGATCCAGGGTGTCCAGGCGGGGCTGATCCGGGAACGGCTCTCCCCGGAGGATCTGGCCCGGCCCGAGAGGCTGGCCCGAGGTCTCAAGCAACTGCCCCTGGTGCTGACCGCCCCCCGCCCCCTGGACGAGGCGATCAGCACCGCCGGGGGGGTCCGTTTCGAAGAGTTGGACGAACACCTCATGCTGCGAGGGTTTCCCGGCCTCTTCTGCGCCGGGGAGATGCTGGACTGGGAGGCACCGACCGGAGGCTATCTCCTGACCGGGTGCCTGGCCACGGGGCGCCGGGCCGGAGAGGGGGCGGCCGACTGGCTGGAAGGCAGGTAGACCGGAGCCGAGGCCTCCCCCCCAAGAAAAGCGGCCCCACCTCCGAAGAGGCAGGGCCGCCTGGGGAATCCGGAGCGGCTGGCGGGCGTTCGGGCTACCAGCCGTAGAAGGACTCGGTCTGTCCGTCCCTCTCCATCGTGCGATACCAGGTGTTGCTGTGTTCCTGGCCGGCCTCGTTGCGCCAGGTGATCTTGATGTTGTAGGTCCGGCCCACGATGGCGCCGTCCGCCGTCAACTGGTTGTAGGCGTTGCCGGTATCGCTGTACCAGGTGTTGGACCAGCGTTCCGAGTAGTTGCCCTGCTCGAAGATCTCGATCCGGTTGACCCAGTAGCGGGTATCCCCATAGTAGGGATAGCCGCGGACAGTCAGGTTCCCGGTGGTCTCTCCTCCACCGCCTCCGCCGCCGCCACCGGTGGCGGGAGCCAGTTCGACCAGGACCGAGCGGGTGGTCCCGGCCAGGATGGTGACCTGTCCGACGGCGGTCTGGTGACCGATGCGGGTGACATAGACCAGGTGGTCTCCGGCGGGGATCCCGTCGATGCGGAACTCCCCGTTGGCGTCCGAGACCGCGGTGTGACCGCTGTCCACCATGATCTGGGCCCCCGACAGGGCGACGCCTGCGGTGCTCTGCACCAGGCCGGCCAACGACCCGGTGGAACCGGAGCCGGGGTTGGTCACGGTGACGGGTACCCGATTGCTGGGATAGCGGTTGACCATGACCACGAGGTTGCCGGCGGAGAGGCCTGCCGGAACGGTGAAGCGGATCCGGTTGGCCGCCCAGCTCAGGATGTTGGCGTTGGGGATGGCCACACCCTGGACCGCCACGACCCCGGTCGCCGCGTCGCCCAGGCCCGTCCCGACGACGTCAACGGTACTCCCGGCCGCCAGCGCCGTGGTGGACAGCGAGGTGATGCCTGGCAGCGGGCTGGGCGGAACCACGTTCAGGTTCAGCTCCGCCTCGGTCCAGGCGAAGACCCAGCAGCCGACCCGAGGCTGGAGGACCACCGAGGGCCCCGTGAGATCCTGGAGGACGTACTGGTCTCCCTGCTGGAAGTACAGGTAGCGGTAGATCCAGGCGGCGCCCGCCGTCAGGTCGTCCGTGGCGGCCTCTTCGACCACCCGGGTGGCACCGGCCTGACGCGTCACGGTCATCGACCGGGTCGCCAGGTTGTTGACCGAGGGGCAACCCAGCAGGTTCCACCCCGCCTGCAGATGGGCCGTCGTGACCGCGCCGGTGTTGTCCGGCCCCACCACCGACACGGCGATGGGCTGATCCGCGTAGGCCCAGTAGGCGCGAGAGGTGTCCAGGGAGCCCGGGCTGTGGACCGGGTCGACGTAGACGTAGCCGGTTCCCTCGTAGGTGCACAACTGGTAGGTGAACCCGGAAGCCGAAGTCACCGATCCCAGGGGGAAGGAGATCAGGCTCCAACCGGCGGGAAGGTTGTAGTTGACCGTGCGGCCCAGGACCTCTTCACGCGACGCCTCCAGGGCCCGGCGGGCCATGGGCGGCAGGACTCCAGGAGGTCCGGGAGCCATGGCCGGCGAGAGCGGATCGACCACTCCCCCGCCACCGCCACCGCTGGGAGGTGGAATCGAGGGGATCTCGGCCATGCTGACGCCGCCGCCTCCCCCTCCTCCCCCACAACCGGGGAGGACCAGCCCCGCCGCCAGGAGCAGCAGGACCGCCACAACACGAAATGTCAGATGCGTGAACCTCAAGGCCATACCTCCAAAGGATGGGCCGGTCACCGGTCGGCCAGTCGTGACTGTCCGGGTCCCGAATCCGCGATTCCCCCAAGAAATTGTACGCATCCCTTGGGATTCCCTGGTTTCCGGATCATGAACTCCCCGTCCCGAGGGAGGATCCGGCGAGCCCACAGGCGTCAATCCCGAGGAGGCATGGCAGGAGGGCTCTCGTTGCCATGCCATCCGAGCTTCTGCTAGACTGGCCCCAGGGCCCCGGGGGCCTCCGGCCTGGAGCCAACACTGCCGACCCCCGGCGGCAGCGCGCCAGGGTCTGTGACAGGGATTCCTGGATGCGCAGGCACCAGATGCGCGCTGGTCGGCGCGCCTGGTGTGGGGAGCCTCTGGTTGCTGGAGTTGCTGACAACGTGAACATCGATGGGCTGAGGAGCCTGATGGCCCGAGCCTTCCGGAACCGATCGCTGGCCAGGATCAGCATCGCGCTTCTCGCCTTCGGGGCCCTGGTCCTGATCCTGACATTGGGAGACCTGCCCTCCTCCACCAAGATGGAGGTCGGCAATCCGGCTCCCCGCGACGTCAAGGCCACCAGCCGGGTCGAGGTCATCGACGAGGACAGCACCCGAGAGGCCCGCCGACGCGCCGCCGAACAGGTCCCGATCATCGAGACCTACAACCCCTTTGCCTCGAACCTCAGCGAAGAGAAGGTGATCGAGACCTTCCGTGGCATCGCCGAGATGGCGCGCTTGCGGGCCTCCGCCCGACCCGACCCGCAAGCACTGAAGACGCTGGAGGAGCGGCTGCCCCTGGACCTGGCGCCCAACACCCTGGCGACCCTCTCCAAGGCAGCGCCCCCCGCGCTCGAACAGTTGCAGAACACGACCTTCCACCTCCTGCGGGTGGTCCAGAAGGATGGAGTCCGCGAGGACACCCTGGGCCACGCCCGCCAGAGAATCCGCGAGGAAGCGGCTCAATTGACCTTCCTCTCGCCGGATTACCGCGAGGCCTCCGTCCAGATCGCCTCCAAGGCGCTGGTGCCCAACACCTTCCCCGATCTGGAGGCCACCAACCAGGCTCGTCGCGCGGCCGCCGAGAAGGTCGAACCCAGCAAGAGGGTGGTCCTGCCAGGCGAAATCGTCATTCGTGAAGGCGACATCGTGGGCGAGAAGGACCTTCCCATCCTCGAGGCCCTGGGTTTCTACAAGCCTCACCTCACCCTGCGCGGCCTGGTCTCCTACGGGCTGCTGGCCGCCCTCCTGGTCGCCCTGGTGGCCTCCTACGCGCGGATCCACGTGCCCCGGGTCTATCAGTCCAACATGCTGTTGTTGTTGTTGGCCATGGTGGTCCTGACCATCCTGGGAATCTCGCGCTACCTGACCACCATCTCGGTCTATCTGGCCCCCATCGCCACGGCCGCCATGCTGATCGGGATCCTGCTGGACGTCCGCCTGGCCCTCCTGGTCACGGCACTCTTGTCGATGTTCGTCGGCATCGACACCGGCAGCCTGCCCGCCGCGGCCGTGGCCCTGATGACCGGGACGGTGGCGGTCATGGCCGTCAACCGGGTGTGCCGCCGTTGGGATCTGGTCACGGCCTCCCTGCTGGTCTGGGGCACCAACATCCTGGCGGTCCTGGTCTTCAGCCTGCTGGGTCATGACGGCCTGGATGGAATCCTTCGTGACACCCTCTTCTTCGGCGGGCTGAACGGCCTGACCGCGGCTCTGGTGGCCATCGGAGCCTTGCCCTTCCTGGAGAGCTTCTTCGGCATCACGACGCACATCAAGCTCCTGGAGCTGTCCAACCCGTCCGAGCCCGTCCTGCACCGCCTGCTGACCGAGGCTCCGGGCACCTATCAACACTCGATCATGGTCGGGAACCTGGCCGAGGCCGCCGCCCAGGCCATCGGAGCCGACGCCCTGTTGTGCCGGGTTGGAGCCTACTACCACGACATCGGCAAGATCCGCCGACCCCGCTTCTTCGTCGAGAACCAGGTCGGCCAGGAGAACCCCCATGACCGCCTGGCTCCCTCGCTCTCCAGCCTGATCATCATCTCCCACGTGAAGGACGGGCTGGATCTGGCCCGCCAGTACCGCCTGCCCGAGATCCTGACCCAATTCATCCCCGAGCATCACGGGACCAACCTGGTCTCCTACTTCTACCACCAGGCGCGCTCCCGCTCGACCGAGCCGATCTTCGAAGAGGACTTCCGCTACCCCGGGCCCAAGCCTCAATCACGCGAGACCGCGGTGGTCATGCTCTGCGACGGCATCGAGGCCGCCTCCCGCACCCTGCCCTCGCCCACCTCCGAGAAACTCGAGGAGTTGATCCACAAGATGGTGGATCAGGCCGTGAAGGACGGGCAGCTCAACGAATGCGACCTCTCCTTGAAGGACCTCACCGACGTCAAGGAAGCCCTGGCCCGGACCCTGGCCTCGCACTATCATGGCCGGATCGAGTACCCCGACGCCTCGCAGTTGGCCCCATCGCGCAAGGCCAAGGTGACCCGGCTGGTGAAGAACGCATGACCTTCCCCGAGTCGGAACCCGACGACGCTCCGAGGGTGCAGGTGCGGGTCAGCCAGGGTGATCTGCCAGGCCAGAGCCGCCTGCCCCTGGGCTTCCTGCGCCGGGCGGCCCGCCTGGCGGTCGGCCAGGGAAGCCCGCCGGGCCAGACCGTCCCGGTCGAGATCAGCCTGACATTGACCGAGGACCGCCGCGTCCAGGAGCTCAACCGCGACTACCGAGGGCAGGACCGACCCACCGACGTGCTGTCCTTCTCGTTGTGGGAGGGGCAGGTCCCCCCGCCTCCTCCCCCCGGCCAGCCCCGCCTGCTGGGCGACGTGGTGATCAGCCTGGAGACCGCCCGACGCCAGGCCTCCGAGCAGGGGCACGACCTCCGGCGCGAGGTGGCCTGGCTCATCAGCCACGGCGTCCTGCACCTGCTGGGGTACGACCATCCCGATCCCGAGTCGCGAAAGCGCATGAAGGACCTCGAGGACCGGGTCCTGGCCGCACTGGAAAGGGACGGAGCCCTGTGAGCTCGCGTTCCAGTCTGGTCGCCCGCCGACGCAGCGGTGGGGCGGCGCGCCGCCCCCGACCGGGAAACCCGCCGCCCCTGCCAGGGAAGAGCCGGAACCTTCTGGACAGCATCCAGTTCGCCTTGGACGGGATCGTCTATGCCGTCCGACACGAACGCAACGTCAAGATCCACTTCGTGGCGGCGGTGGCCGTCCTGGTGGCCTGCCTGGTCCTGCCCCTGGACCCGCTGGGCGTCCTGATGGTCCTGGGGGCCACCAGCCTGGTCCTGGTGGCCGAGTTGATCAACACCGCCATCGAATCGGTGGTGAACATGACCATCCAGGGACACCATCCCCTGGCCCGAATCGCCAAGGATGTCGCCGCGGCCGCCGTCCTGGTCTCTGCCTTCTTTTCCTTGGGAGTCGCCTGGCACGTCCTGATTCCTGCCGTGGCGGCGGTGTCCTGGGAACTGCAGGCATCGGGCTGGTCGCGGCTGGCCGGAGACCCCGTTCCCCTGTTCTGGTTGGCGGGAATCCTCCTGGCCCTGGGGCTGGTGGTGGCCCTGGCCGTCTCGCATCGTGGCCCCTTCCCTCCGGGCCGGCTGGTCCTGGGCCACGCCGCCCTGGCCTTCGGGGTCTCGGCCGCGTTGCTCTCGGTCACCCGCGAGCCCCTGGCCGGTCTGCTGGCCATTCCCTTCGCGGCGATGGTCTCGCGTCGCCACGTCCACACGGGAATCCACGGCTGGCCGCAGGTTCTGGGGGGTGCGACCCTGGGCGTCGTGCTGAGCCTCTGCCTGCACCTGGCGGCCCGAAAGGTGGTCCCCTGATGGGCGCCTGGGGTCCCTGCGGGGCCACCGAGATCCAACTGGTCTGCGGGGTGACCGCCGCCATCCTGGTCTCAGGGCTCTTGGAAGCCGCCAGCACGGCCCTCTCACAGTTCAGCCAGTTGCGCCTGGCCGCCCTGGTCGAGGAGGGGCGCGCGGACCTGCGCTCCCTCCAGGACCGTTGGGGAGTTCTGACCGCGGTGATGGGGGCCCAGGCGGTGGCCCTGATGCTGGTGGGCAGTCAGACCACCATCCTGGCCTGGCGCGTCCACCCGGGGCCCTGGGCGCTTCTGGCGGCCCTGGCCCTGGCCGCGCTGCTGATCGCGCTGGCCAGCCTGCTGGGACGCCTGGCCGCCCTGCGCCACCCCGAATCGATGTTCCTGCGCCTGGCCATGCCGCTGCGCCTCCTCCAGGCCGTGTCTGGCCCCCTGCTGGCCGTGCTGGTGTGGGCCACCCGTCCCCTGACCCAGGGTTCGCCGTCGGCCGTCCCGGCCTCGCCCCTGGTGACCGAGGGCGACGTCCTGCAACTGGTGGAGGCCAGCAAGGCCCAAGGGGTCCTGGAACAGGGTGAGGCCGAGATGATCCACTCGATCATCGAGTTCGGCGACACCATCGCCCGGGAAGTCATGGTGCCGCGGGTCGACATCGCGGCGGTTCCGCTGGAGATGCCCCTGGAAGAGGTGGTGGACCGGATGATCGAGCGGGGCTTCTCGCGCCTGCCCGTCTTCCGCGACAGCATCGACCAGGTGGTCGGCCTGGTCTACAGCAAGGACCTGCTGGCCGCCGAGCGCCAGAACCGCACCGACACCCCCCTCCAGGACCTGATCCGCCCCGCCAAGTTCGTTCCAGGAAGCAAGACGGTCAACCTGATCCTTCGCGAGCTGCAGCAGGAGAAGGTGGCCATGGCCATCGTCGTCGATGAGTATGGCGGGACGGAAGGCCTTCTGACCATGGAGGACATCCTGGAGGAGATCGTCGGCGAGATCACCGACGAGTATGATCCCGAGAACCCTCCAACCGTCATCCGCGAGCAGAACGGATCGGCCCTGGTCGATGCCAAGATGATCCTGGAGGACGTGAACGCCACCCTGTCCTTGAGCCTTCCCGTCGACGAGTATGAGACCCTGGGCGGATACGTCTATGGCCTCCTGGGCCGGGTCCCGGCGCAAGGCGAATCGATCGAGGTGGACGGCCTGCGCCTGGAGGTGGCCGGGGTCGACCGACAGCGGATCACCAGCGTCCGGCTGAGCCACCTGGACCCTGACCCGGCCTGAGGATCACCCCCAGGACCCGAGCTCCCCCTCGTCGGCCCCCGGCAGCGGGAACTTGCGAAGGCCGTGGGCGGGCGTCACGATCGGTTCCTGCCCGCTCTGCAGCTCGATGCGCAGATCGGAGCGAACCCCGGCCCGAAGTTCGCGCTCGGCGTGAGGCCAGCCCCCCTCGACCAGGCGGTCGAAGTCCGGGCCCATCCGGGGGATCAGGCTGCTGGGGATCGAGACCAGCATGGTGAACCTGGGGGAGCCGTCGTGGGGACGAAACATATAGAGCAGGGACTCGCCGATGAATCCCGGCACGTACTTGCGTTCGGATCGCCAGGTGAAGACCTCGCCCGAGGCGACCGAGGCCTGATGGTTGCGCTGCATGCCGGGTTATTCGGCCAACGGAGGACGCCAGACCTGCCGGGAGAAGTGCCGAGGGTGCCTGGACTTCTGAACATCTACATCGACGGCGCCTCCCTGGGGAATCCGGGGCCCGCTGGAATCGGCCTGGTGCTGCGCCCCGAAGGGGACCCGATCCAGGAGATCGCCGAGGCGATCGGCCGGGCCACAGGACACCAGGCGAACTATCGGGCCCTGCTGCGCGCCCTGCACCTGGCCCGCGATCTAGGCCACACCCAGGTGCACATCCACTCCGACAACCCCCTGATGGTGCGACAGATGCGCGGAGAATTCCGCGTGCGCGACCCCCTGCTGCGGCCCCTCTTCCGAGAGGCCATGAGACTGGCCCGCGAGCTGGATGTCCGCTTCAGCGAGGTGACCCGCGAGGCCAACCGCCAGGCCCACCAACTGGCCCGCAGGGCAGCCCGCGATCAAGCTCCGGCCGACCTCCCGCGCCGGGAGCCTCCCGGCCAGCCCGAAGAGGGCCGACGTGAAGCGGTCCAGCGCTCGGCGGGTGGGGTCGTCTACAAGAAGGAGGGGAGCACCCTGAAGGTCTGCCTGATTGCCAAGCGCGGCGGGCTGGTCTGGGCCCTGCCCAAGGGCCGGGTCAACCCGGGCGAGACCTCCGAAGAGGCCGCAGTCCGCGAAATCCTGGAGGAGACAGGCCACCTGGCAGCCATCGGTGAGCGGATCGACCAGATCGACTACGACTTCTACTGGAAGGAGAACCGGACCCTGTACCACAAAGTGGTCCTCTTCTACCTGATGCCCCTGGTACAGGAAGCGGCTGGACCGCGAGATGACGAAGCCGACGCCGTGGGCTGGTTCACCCTGGGGGAGGCCTGGCGCAAGCTGTCCTACCTCAACGAGAAGAAGGTCCTTCACCAGGCCCAACGGATCCTGCAGACGGCCAGGGCCTGACCGGGACCGGAGGCAAACCTCGAAGACAGCTTCGGATCGCCTCGCACAGGCAGGACAAACGGAAGGGCTTGCGCAGGATGGGGACCTCCAGCCCCCAATCGGAGGGGGGCTGGTCGATGCAGCCGGTCATCAGCAGGACCGGGATCTCAGGGAACCGCCGGACCATCTCCGAACACAGTTCCAGCCCCGTCAGGCGCGGCATGACGATATCGGTCAGGACCAGATCCACCGACTGCCCGCCGTCCAGGATTCCCAGGGCCTCGCGTCCATCCGCAGCCACAACCACGGCAAAGCCTTGCCGCTTCAGCCCTGAGGCCAGGAGTTGACGCAAAGCCTCTTCGTCGTCCACCACCAGGAGACAGGCCGAGGCCTGACTCGCCTCCCCCGCAGCCATCAGAGTCTCCTTCCCACCATCCAGGGGTGGGATTCGACACGACACGACCAGACCTCCTGCCGGCTCGGGCCCAGCTCGGAGAGGTTGGCGGGAGAAGCGATCCTGGTGTTCACGTGGGGTGAACAGCAAATCCCCCTAATGTCTCCCCGAGAAACCCCGTCAACACTGGCTTCCCTGTCCCCCCTCCCCTTCGCTCCAGCCCCCCTACATGTGCGAAACATGTGCGAACCGTTTTTCTCCTCCTACTGGCAGCCAGTCTTCGTATAAGACTTGGGTCTTGGATAGGGGTTAAAGGGGGTTAGTGTATGTTGGATACTAAGTCTAGGAGGGGGGCTGTTTCTGTGTATAGGGCACGTATTATACGAACCAGACGAACTTGAAACGAGGAGACCCCGACAAACACGGGGTTTCTCGGGGTCTCTCCAAACTACGAACTTCTACGAACTGTTACGAACTATTGGCGGGCCCGGCCGTCAGCCGGGTTGGGAGCGGGCGGAGGGGTCGGAGGGCAAGCCGATGATGGATGCGAGCAGGTCGGCTCCATCCCGCAGGCGGTCCTCCGAGGTCTTCACGTAGGTTTCCAGGGTTGTCGTAACGCTGGAATGCCCTAGTTGGGCGGCCACATGGGCGGGGTCGATTCCGGCTCGAATCAGGGTCGTGGCGGCCGTGTGTCGCAGTCCGTGGGGGGTCAGGTGCCCCAACCCGGCGCGCTTCAAAAGGCTCTTGAAGGCGTTGGATGCCGAGCCTGGAACCATCGGGGCTCCATCCGGGCGCGGGAACATCAAGCCGTTGTCCTGCCAGAGGTTGCCGGCGGCCAGGCGTTCGGCGGCCTGGCGCGCCTTGTGGCGCTTGAGCAGGAACAGCAGGGCGGGCGAGAGGGGTAGGACGCGGTTCGATGTTGCGTTCTTGGGCGGGGTCAAGACCGGCGCGCTCCCCTTCCCCCTAGGCTTCCAGAGAGAATGGCGGACGTGCAGACGGGCGTTCTTCCAGTCCACGTCTTCCCACTTCAGGGCCAGGGCCTCCCCGGGGCGCAAGGCCGTTGCCAGGGAGAGGAGCCACATGGCCCCCAGTCTATGCTCCCCCACGGCCCCGACCATCCGGGAGCTTTCTTCCTCGGTCAGGACTCGCTTGGGCCCGGTCCGAGGGACCTTCGGCAGGGTAGCATCGGCAGCGGGGTTGGATGGAATCAGGCGGAGCTTCACGGCGGCGGCCAGGGCCTGGCGCAGTCGGCCGAAGGCATTCTTCAGCGTCCGGGGCGCCAGGGGCGGGCGGTCCTGTGTCCCGTTGGACAGGTCAACGATCGCGCGTTGCACGTCCCGGGGCTTCAGTTCGGCCAGGCGGATGCGTCCCAGGGCTGGGACCAGGTAAAGCCGGATCCATGTCTGATAATTCTCCAGGCTTCTCCCTCGCAGGTCCTGGCGCTTGGACTCCATCCATTCTTCCAGCCAGTCGGCCAGGGGCATGCGGGAGGGGTCTTCCAGGCGGCCGTTGTCCAGGTCGGAGAGGGCCCGGGTCAGGGCGCGTTCGGCGTCCTTCCTGGTCCCGTGAACGGTCTTGTTCCAGGTCTTGCGCTTGCCCTCCACGTCGGCCGGCAAGCTGATTCGAATCGTCCAAGTGGTCTTGCAGTTCGGGGCCTGGATGATCTGCCCCCTTCGGCGTCCTGCCATAGTCGGCTCCCTTCCCGTCAGCCAGGCTTCGGCCCGGCGTGTCGACCCAGTCCATCCTGGCGGCCTCCAGGCCAGGCGGAGAGGGCACACAGGCCCCTCGGACGGCCCGCAGGTCATCCGAGGGGCGCAGGCCCGCCCAGGGGCGCGCGCGGGGCCTCTTGCGGGCCACCTGTCTTTCGCGCTCCCCGAGCTGGCTTCCGTTGTCGTGCCTGCCCCCTATTCGGCCCAGGACGGTCCAGGAGGGTGCCCCGGCGTTCTGGAGGGCCCGCAGGTCATCCGGAGCTTCCCAGGCGGCCAGGAGGGGCGCAGGCGGGGCAGCAGGCGCTCCCTGGCCATGCGGTCAACCCGACCAGGGAGCGGAGGGGTCAGCCCAGGGCCAGGGCTTCGGCGGCGTAGAGGTTGGCCAGGAGGGCACAGGCGAAGGTGGATGATCGCGCGTCCCCTGCGTCGATCTCCTCTTGGTTCAATGTGTGCCCGACCCACTCCCCCCGGGCCAGGTTGAAGCCGAGGTCCTGGGCCAGTTCAATGGCTTGTTCGTGCGGGGGTTCGTCATCGGGCACGATGGCGCACCGGAACCCAAAGCCGGGGTCCTGGTTGAAGACCTGGATTCCCTCGGCCTTGGCCAGGGCCAGCAGGCGCCGGAGGACGCGCTCCGACACGCGAGCGGGAGGAGGGGCGGCCTTGCGGGCCCGGGGCTTCCTGGCGCGCTTCGGGGCCGGCTTGCCGGCGAGGGCTTCGGCGAGGGGGTCGGGGTTGACGGCGGTCACGCGGCACATCCTTCCCGAGCTTCGCGGGAGGCCTGGAGCAGTTCGGCGGAGGCGGCCAGGAGGAGGGCGATGGCCTTGAGGCCGGCGTTCATCCTGGCAGTCAGGTCCTCCAGGGAGGGGGGCACGGGGTCCGGGTCCAGGTCCGGATCCGGGGCCAGGTCCTCCAGTTCGTCAGCGGAGAGGGCGCACAGGCCCGGCAGGCCCGGGGCATCCTCCAGGAGTCGGGCCAGGTCGGCCGGGGTCACGGCGGCCAGCAGGCCTGCCAGGTCATCCTCGGGGGGCGCCGGCAGGGCGGGCACGTCGGCCACCAGGTCGGCAAGCTGGTTGGCGCCAGGGGCGCAGGGGTTGGGGTTGCCGGAGAGGAACACCTCTCCGAGGGGCTCCGTGGGTCGTTTGACAGCGTTCACGGGGCTTCTCGCTTTCTCCCGGCTTCACCGGCCGGGGCGGGGGTCATTCGTCGAAGTCCAGGAACCCGAGGTTCCCATCCAGTAGCGCATCATGCGCTTCCATGTCGTGACAGTTTCGCACCCCCTCCAGGAAGTCCAAGACTTCTTGCAGGCGCTTGATTCCAAGCCGTAACTCCGACTCGAACCCCTTGTTTCTCTGGGAAATCTCGCGGTAGCCTTCGCGTTGACTCTCTCGTTCTTGCCAGTCATACAAGAACTGCGAGGGGTTGCTTAGAACCATCTGGAGGAGGGCTTCGGATTGTTCCAGGATGCCAGACGCGGTCTTGTGTGCTTTCGTCGCCCCCCGGGGCAGTCGAACGCTCTGGTTCTCTGGTGTCCAGGTAACGTTCCGGCGCCGGGCCAGGGTGCGGCACCAGGTATCGGCAAGCGTCCTGGCCAGCAGAGGAACCTCTTGGCCAAGGTCTGGAAGGGCCTGTGATAAGCGATTTGCCTCCCCCGTGACGATGGCGCCGTACAGGTCACGAAGCGACTTCTTGAAGGAGTCCTCTTCGGCGGCCAGTTGAGAAAGCCGGTCATGGTTGGCCTTCTGGAAGTGTTCGGTCTTGTAGGTGCCCTCCGCGTACGCCTGCGCTTCAAGTTGGACCCGATCCTTCTGGACCCTGGCGAGGTCTCGAAGGCGGGCCTCGAAGCGTCCCAGCAAGGACCTTCGCTGTTGCTGCCTGTTCTCAGACAGGGAGGCGATGGCTTGCCGAACCTCTTCGGGAAGCTGGCCCCCCTTCACGGCTTCGGCTCCTCGCTGGCGGCCTGTTCTTCGGCCAGTCGGGCCCGGCGTTCGCGCTGGTAGGTTGCGATCGGGGTCTGATACTCCCCCCATTCGTCGGGCGCTGGCCTCCCGAGCTTCTCGAAAATCCACTCCCGGACCAGGCGTGAAGCCCCTCCAGACTGCCCCGGCTTCCGAGGGCCAAAGCGTTCCTCCCCAAGGGCCTTGAGTTCCTCGATCACTTCCTGCGGGAGCTTGACCACAAGGGCCGGCTTCCCGCTTGACTGTCGAACCATCGGCATTCCCTTCCTTCTCCCGGGCATCCGGCCCGGGTCGGTGGTTGGCCAGGCGCTCCGGCCCGGCCTCGGGGGCGGCTCCCCCAAGTCTTCAGGCGGCCCGGCGGGCCAGGACCTTCCGAACGGTTTCGGCGGCCCACTTGCCCCCGCGCTTCGTCCGGCGCCCCTCCTGGTCCAGGACCGAGGCGATCGCGCGCAGGGTCTTGCCTTCGGCGGCCAGCGAGCGGATGCGGGCCACGGTCTCGGCTTCATCCTGGTCGGCCACCAGGTTGCCGGCTTCGACCCGGGTCCCGAGGCCAGGCGCCCCGACATGCTCCCCACGGGCAATCTTGTGGCGGAGGGCAGCGGAGGTCCTCTCCCCGATGGCTTCGCGCTCCCACTGACTGACGCTGGCCAAAATATTCAGCACCAAGCGCCCCCCGGCGGTCCTGGTGTCAATCTGGTCGGCCACCGACAGCAGGGAGAACTTCGAGGCGAAGAAGCCGTCCACCAGGTCCCCCAGGTCCCGGACCGAGCGGGTCAGACGGTCAAGCTTCGCAACCAGGATGCCTTCGGCTTCACCGGCGGTCAGGGCGGCCAGGGCCTGGCGCAGGCCGGGGCGGTCCAGGGTCTTCGCCGAAGCGCCTGCGTCCCGGATCACGGCCACCAGTTCCAGATCGTAGAGGGCAGCGTATTGACGGAGCTTCGCTTCCTGCGCATCCAAGGACACGCCTTCGCGGGCCTGTTCCTCGGTCGAAACCCTGACGTATCCCAGAACCTTCATGTCGGCCTCCCACGGGGCGGTTCCCCTGTTGGAATGATACTCCCTGTTGCCGTGCTTGTCAATCAAGAACAAATGCACTTGTCAACGAAGCGTCCGGTTTGTTGACAGGGTTCGTTGACGGGCGCCCCCTGGCCCCTCGCGCGCGCGCGCGAGACCCGGGCGAAGAAGTGGAAGAATTCGGACGGCGGCCTGCCCCTCGCGCGCGCATGACCGGGTCGCAGAAGTCGCGAAAACCTGGAGGAGCAGGCAGCCAGCGAGGGCGCGTTCATCGTCGGACGGCCCGCAAGGCCTGGAGGAGCTTCGCTTCGACGGCTTCCTCCAGGCGGAGGGCCCCAGGCCTGTCCCGTCGGTTCCTGGCCAGGGCATGGATGCGCACCAGGTCCAGGGCACGGAGCAGGGCCTCGGCTTCAGCACGGGACAGGCGCAGAGTCATCGGGGCTCCCTCCTGGACAGGCTCTTCACAACCCGGTTCGCGGCTTCGATGCAGGCCCGGCAGCGGGGCGGATAGGGGTCGGCCAGCAGGTCTCCGCAAGACAGGCAACGACACAGACCGTCGGGGGCGCCGGGCAGGTGGAAGAAGGGCACCCCTCCGGGTCCCACCTGCGCAGAGAAGGCTTCGACCCGTCGGGCCACCTCGGCTTCGAAGTCCTGGTCGGTCATCGGGGGCACCTCCCTACACAGGCGGCGTCGGGCAGGCCGGGCAGGTTGCACTCTGCGCACCAGGTCGAATCTGCCAGGGCTTGCAGGCCGGCTTCGAGGATCGCGCTTTGACTGGTCCCGGCCCGAATGGCGGCTTGTTCCAGCCAGGCGGCCAGAGGGAGGGGCACGCGGGCGGCAACGTATTTCGTCGGGGCGGCCGGGGCACGGTCACCCGGGCCAGCAGGGGGGCAGTCCTGGTCCAGGTAGCGGCGTTCCCGGCGATAGGCGGTCACCTTGCGGGGCTTCTGGCGGCCTCGGCTCCCCCCCGAGCCTCCACCCTTCTTCGGGGTTGCGCTGGCCTGCATCAAGTCCGGGATGGAAGACCCGAGCACTTCATCCCAGGCAGGCAAACCGTCGGCCTCCCGGAGCAGGCCCGAGCAGGTCCGATCCGGGCATTCCCAGTATCCGGCCAGGCGCTTCGAGGGCACCAGGTCGCATCCACACAGAGGGCAGGCGGGCGCGGTCATCAAGCGGCCTCGGTCCTGGCCAGCACCAGGACGGCGGCCCGAGCTTCGGGGTCCAGGGCGAGAAGCTGGCGGAGAACCTCCACGGGGCGCGGGGCCGGCGCGGGGTCCTGGTGGGAGGTTGAAGACTCTTCAGCCAGGCGGCCAACAGGGACAGGCGCGGGGGTTAGCGGGCGTTTCCGGGCCTGCGTTCGCAGGTGTCGGGCCCGTCGGCCTTCCCTCTGGGCCTCCTTGGCGCAGGTCGGGCAGTATCGTCGGCCCCCTCTCCCGTCGATCGGGGCGTTGCAACGGCAGCAGGTTCTCGGCTCTTCGGGCATGGGCTCCTCCTCGGGTTCCTGGTGGGAGTCATCCTGGGCCCCAGGGCGGTCCAGGGGCGCGGGTTCAGGGTCGGACGATGTAGCAGGCGGGGGCGGGTCCTCCAGGGCCTCCTGCGCAGGCCTGGCGGCCTCCACGGGCATCCCGCACAAGTCCCCAGAAGCGGAATCCTGCGGCATCCTGCGGCAATCAACGGCTGGCGGCGGGTCCTGGTCGGGCCCTTTTTCATGGTCCTGCAAAAACTGCAAAAACTCCCCCTCCTGGTCGGGCAGCGGCTCTTCACTGACGATGGCCAGAGGGCAACGGCCGGCAGCCAGTTCCCGGCCTCGGGGGTCCTTGCGGGCGGTCCTGGTGCAACGAATCACGGTCTGGCGCACCGAGGGCAGGCCCGGGCGGTGAACAGTCAGCACCTCCAGAACCCCGAGCTTCCCGCATTCGGGGCAGCGGGCGCGAGGCCGGCGGGCTTCACGCAGTCGAACCTCCTGTTCGTCGGGCCTGGTCATCGTCAGGCGGTCCCGGTCCAGGGAACTCGGGATGGACAAGCTGGCGGCCAATGGCGCAGTCACAGGCGGGCCTCCTTCCAGTTCCAGCACCTCCACGGCGAAAGAGGGAGGTCCAGGCCCGGGCGATAGACGGCAACCAGGTTGGGCCACGGGGCCTGATTCGGCGCCCCCACGAACCGGACTCGGGGGGTAAAGAAAATCACCTCGGCTTGCCCGGCAATGTCTTCCTGGAACCAGGTGGTTCCCGTGTCGGACTTCAGGAGCAGAACCGAGAGGTTCCCGGCCAGGGCTTCGGCCACGGCCTTTCGGCACCAGGGGCCGGGTTTGGAATATGGGGGGTTGCACCAGGTCGGCCCGGGCCCCCAGGGTTGAGCCAGGCCATTCTCGGCCGGGGTCCAAAACCGGGCGCACTTGGCGTTCCCAGGCAGGGCGGCAGCATCAAGGACGAAGGGCCCGAACTCCCTGTCCAGGGCCTCGAAGAGGGCGGGCGGGGTTGCCCACTGGTCACCCGTCCCGGTCGGAGCGGGGCAGGCGGCAGGCAGCAGTTCCAGTTGGGCGCCGGTCATCGGTCCTCCCCGGGCCAGTCCAGGCCCTTCCAACATCGGCCACACAGGAACCGGCGGCCACCTTCAATGGCTTTCCACTTGGGCGATCGGCTCTTGCAAGCCGGGCAGGTCTCAGGCAGCCCCTCTGGCGGAGAGGGCGGGGGCACCACGGCCACCAGTTCGCGGGCATCCACCTTCAGGAACAGGTCCGGGCGGGCAGGGGCCGGCAGCGGCTCCTCCTGGCGGCCTGGTTCCCCTCCGAGCAGGTCCCAGGCCCTCTCGGCCAGGTCACGGCCCGGCGCAGGCGAGAGGGCACACAGGCGGCCAAGGGCGCGGGTCACCAGAACGGCCAGGTCATCCTCTCCGAGGTCCGGGGCCAGGTCCCGAGCTTGAGCTTCCAGCCAGGCCAGGCCGGCCTCGGGGGCGGACCCGGCGCGGGCGCTCCGAAGCCAGGCCAGGCGCACCCGGTCGAAGAGGTTGGCCACCAGGGGCGCTTCCGGGTCGAAGGTCAGGGAGTCGGAGTCCCCTCGGACGGCTTCCCGAGCGTCCGAAGCGTCCGAGCGTTCGGGGTTGATAGCGGGCGCAGGGCGAACCACGGTCAGAGAGGGGCGGGGATCCTCTTGCCCCGGCCCAAAGAGGGCCTCTTGAGCCAGTTGAACCAGGTTGCTCCTCATGATGCCCTCCACAGTTCCGAGGCCTTCCGGGCCGGCGGCGCCGGCGGAATCCTCTGGGCCTCGGCCAGGCGGTATTTTTTGAGCAGGGCCAGGGCGGCCACGAGCTTCTCGCGGGGGCAGTTCCCTTGCAGCACCTCTCGGACGATCCGGGTCCTGGTCAGCCCCTCGGGCTCCCGGCGCAGGGCGTGGAGAATCTTGTCGGCCGTCTTGTTCCCGGTCGAGTCGCCGAAGACCATGCCGGCGGAGTCATAGCAGTATTTCCAGGCGGCCACGGCAGCCAGCAGGTGATCCCCCCGGATCACGCGGTCGCAGTCCAAGAGGGCATAGATGAGGGACAGACGGGAGACTTGGGCCAGGGCCCGAGAGGTTGCGGACCCCATCGGGCCTGGATGCCCGCAGACCAAGTCCTCGTAGACATGTCTCCAGACCTTCCGGGCGTCCTCGTCGCGCTCCACCCGTTCCACATTGCGGGCGCAGAGGATGGCATCCCGCAAGCGGTCAGCGAGGGGCAGGGTAGCCTCCCGAGGCAGACTCCCTCCCTCCGGCAGGCTCTTGCTCCGTTCGGTAAAGACCACGAGGAAGCGGTTCAGGAAGCCGTTCGCGGTCTCAACCTGGGGCAGCAGCAGGGCCAGTTCGGTCGGGGTCACATGGGCCAGCAGGGTGAGATGATGCTCCTCCACCGTGATGGGGTTGCGGGTCAGCGTGCCCATCGGGCTACCGTCCCAGGCGCTTCGGAGGATGGAACTCAGGGTATTGCCCTTGCGTTCGAAGTTCTTTAGGACGCCAGCGAACTCGCCTTCCAGGACGAAAACCCGGGGGTCATGGAGGGGCAGAGGAGGGGGCTCCTTCCCCTCTGGAACCTCCGGCGGTTCCGGCGGGCGCATGCACTCCAGGACTCCCTCGCCGGAAGACAAGCCCGAGCGGATGCGCACCCGGTAGGCCTCGGGCAGGTCCTGGGTTGCCTGCCAAAACAGGTCCTGGACCCAACCCCAAGAGGTCCCCTTCCGGCCCGAAGCCGTGTCCCCCACGAGCAGACCGAAGAGGTTGGTCCTGTGAAAGTTGCGCTCGTGCAAGAAGAACGGGCCCCGACCAAAACAATGCCCGGCGGCCAACAAGAACGAGAAGAGCAGGGCAGCGGGGTCGGCCTCGGTCTCGGGTTCCACCAGGCGCACGAACTCCCCGGCCAGACCGTGGAGGGCCACCGGATCCAGGGTCGGGCGTTGCTGGCCGGATGGAGCGGCCTCCTCTTCGAGGTCCTCCTCTTCCTCCTCGTCCGAGGTCACGGCCACGGCACCCGAGCTGGCTTGCACGGCCTGCCCCTGGCGGCCTGTCCTGCGGATCGGGGTCACCTTCCCATTCCCACCAGGCCCGGCCGGCGCGGGGCGATCCTCCTCGGCCAGGCGACCGAACTCCGGATGGCCAGGCGCCTTCGCGAGGGCGGTCCGGAGCTTTGCTTCGATGCCCCCGGGCTCCGTGTCTTGCCAGGGGGGCACGTTGCCCCGGTCCCAGTCCCACAGGACCCGGCGCGCGGCCGGCTCCTCCAGCCCGAACTCCACGGCCACGGCCCAGGCGGCGCGGGCAGTATGCGCATCCCCTCCCTGCCCCTGCACGGCGGGCCCCAGGGTCTCCAGGTAGCGCAGGGCGCGCTCCTCCACGGAGGGGCGGCCAGGAGAGGAGGGGCGCTTGCCGTTGCCGGAGGGGGGCACAGGCGCGGCCACATGCCCCGGGCGGGGGCGCACCGAGGGCAAGGCGGCGTCCCACTCCTCTGGCGAATGGCGCTCCTCGTTCATCTCCAGGACCCGGACCAGGGCAGGAGCGGTCCCGGCGGCCTCCAGGGTCTCCAGTTCCCTGGCCAGGTCCTCGGCCTCTCTGGCGGCCTTCTCGGCTTCGGCGCGCCATTCGGCCGGGGTCCTGTCACACTTCGGGTCGCGAGGAGGAGGGCAGGGGTTCTCGGATCGATACTTGGCGGCATGTCGTGCGTCGGAAAGCTTCCTCTCCAGGCGTTCGGATCGATGTTGGATCTTGCGGTTCCAGGTCCCAGGCAGGCGCAGGACCCGGGCCAGGTCGGCGGTCGGGTCCACCTCCCACCCCTCGGGGTTCTGGCGCAGGCAGTCTTGAAGTCGGGCCACCAGGTCAGCGGCGCGCTTCCGGTCATCGTCGGTCTTCAGGGGGAGGGGGTTCGGGAAGAGCCACCAGGCCTGCAACCCGTTGCCCGAGTCAACCAGGACGGACGGCGGCCAGGGGGCGCGACGGGCAAGGTCGGCAGCGGCCTCCTTCGTCGGGGGCAAGCTGGCGCTCTTGTGCGCAGGCCCGGCAACGTCAAGATCAGCCCACAGACCCGGAATGGCGCAGGCCCCCGAAGCGGTCCCCCGGCGCCATCCTTCGGGCTCTTCGGCTTGCAGGCAAGTACCGAAGTAAACCTCCCGGCCAAGACTCCAGTCATAATCGGGGATGCCGGGGCCGGTCGGCAGGTCAGCCTCGTTGACGGCGGCGGCGGCGGCCCGAGCCAGGTCGGTCGCAGGGTAGGAGTCGCTGCTAGACCTAGGTCCGAGGTCTTTCGACCAGGTCACCAAGAACCCGGCAGGCGGGTTGGGCCCCCACAGAAGCTGAAGGAACTCCAGGGCCTGCGCGGTCCTGGCGGGGCGGGATTCGGCTTCGCGGGCTTTGGCGGTCACCATTCGTAACCACCTCCCCGAGCTTCGGCCGGCTCCTCGGCCTCGGGATGCGTCCGGCGCCATTCCTGCACGGCGGCCACGGCAGCATCAGACCAGGCCCGACGCGCGGCCTTGTCAACGAAGCTGGCGCAGTCCTTCCATCCGTTCCGGCCCCCCTGCGCATCCCGGATCTCCTTCGCGGGCGGGTTCACCCAGGCGGACCCGTCCTTCTCGTGCAGGGAGCATTCCAGCAGGACCAGGCCGGCTTTCGGGAGGAGCAGGTCGGCAAACCCCTGCAAGCTGTTCTTGCGGACGGTTCTCCAGCCCACACAGACCAGGCCGGCGGGGGCAGCGGGTTGTTCAAGCACTGGCGGCCTCCTCTCCGTTGCCGGCGGCCAGCAAACGCAGGACGGCAGGACGAGGGAAGAAGACCCGGCGCCCCAGGCGGATCACGGGCAGGGCCCCTTGGCGCCCCAGGTCGTAAACCTGGCCTCGGGGCCAGCCAGTCAGGTCGGCCACCTCTTGAGCAGTCATCGGGCGCAGGGCTTCCAGGTCGAGCGGTTTCGTGGTAAACTCAGACATCGGCACAATCCCTTTCCGCCCCGGGCTCCGTCGGCCCGGGGTCTTCTTTTTGTCGGGGGTCAAGCAGCGTTGCGGGTCGGGGGCAGGGTCGGCAGGTCATCGGCACCTTCCAGAAGCTGGCGCAGGGCTTCGCGCATCAGGTCGGCCAGACTGACGCAACGGACGGCGGCCAGCAGGCGCGCATGGGCGTAGGTGTCGGAGTCGGCTCGAAAGCCGATCGAAAAACTAGGGGCGCCGGCGCGGGGTCGGGGCATCGGGGTTCACCTCCTCTCGGGCACGAAAACGGCGAAGCGCCCTTCACGTCGCACCGACAGAAGCCACATGGGAACACAAGCCCAGAGGTCGATTCTGTCGGCAGATCGTGGGGCGCTTCGCCGTCTTGTTCTGGGCGCCGGGGGCAACATCGTTGCACCCGGGAGGGCCCGGAGAGGGAAGCCGGCCTCCTATCGGATAGCCTGCCGGTATGTCTGTATCATAATGCCACAGGAGGAAAATTCAAGCAAGCGCCGGGGGCATGTTTTTCTCGCCCCCCCACCAGGTCGCCGGAAACATCGGGTTTTCTCGGGTCAGTCCGGCCTGGTCAAGTCCCCTCCACCCGCCAGAAACATAGGGTTTTCTGAGGGCAGTCCGGCCCGGTCAAGCCCCCACCTATCAACCAGAATGCCCGCCTGCGGGGAGCACGGCGCCCCCGGCAACGGGGGGTCCTCCTGAGAAAGGAGCCACCTCCACCCCGGGGCGGAGGGCACGTGTCAGCCGTGGATCCCCGCGTCAGCCAGAGGGAAGACGCGAAAACAGCCATAACCGCGGGGCGCGCTTGGGCCTGGCGGACTGTCAGCCGTACTCTCTAGGGGCTTTCAGGCCCTTTCGCTCCCGCGAACTTTTGATACGTCCCAACAGGGCGCGCACCCGGCGCGAATGGGACTCCAACCTGCCCCCGCCCCCTGCCCTTCGCAGGTCGTCATTGGTCGTCATGCTGCGGGCGAAGCGCTGGTCGACCACCAGGATCGCAGAGGCGATCGGGGTGAGCGACGAGACCGTCAGGCAGGACCTTTCAGGTTCCAATAATTTGGAACCTGAAAGCCCCGTAACCGGCCAGGACGGGAAGTCCTACCCTTCCTCGCTGCCCGCACCCTCCCTGATTGCCGACCGCCGCGACCGGGCCCAGGAACTGCGCGAACAAGGTCAGTCCATGCCCCGGATCGCAGAGGTGATCGGGGTGGACGACGAGACGGTCAGGCGGGACCTTTCAGCTGTCAACAATCTGACAGCTGAAAGCCCCGTCACCGGCCAGGACGGGAAGTACTACCCCTCCTCGCTGCCCGCCCCCTCCCCAGGTCGTCCGACAGTTCGCGGAGGTCGTCATTGGTCATCATGCCTGCCCCGCCAAAAGGGCCCCGGAACCCCGACAGGACGGGCCCCGATGGCTCCTTTGGCCTGCGCATCTTCCCGAGCTTCTGAGGCGGCCAGGAGGAGCACCAGGCGGGGCGCTCGCACGGCTCCCTGCCAGGCAGGTGCCAGGGGCCTCCACCGATCGCAGACCGGCCCGGAACCGATCGCGCTGGCCAGGTCACCTCCTCCGGCAGGCGGGCACCAGGTCACCCCTGCACGTCAGCCGGTCCGGCCCCTCCTCGGGGGCTCCTCGGAATAAGTTCGTATCAGTTCGTAGAAGTTCGTAACTTGTGGAGGGGGCGAAAAACTCCCATTTCATCGGGCTTTGCGTGCTTCAAGTTCGTGAAGGTCGTATAATTCGTGCCTTATACACACACACACCCCATTCTGCCCCTCCTCCCGGCTCCCCTCCGAAGCCTCCCCCACCTCTCCACATGTGCGAAACATGTGCGAAAGTCGCCCCACATGTGCAGGACAGGACCGAACTCCACCGACAAGCCCTTCAGAGAAAGCCCGAAAAGACAGGCCTCCAGCAAACAGGAGCAAACAGGAGCAAAACGGATCCGTTAACGTGGGGTTCAACTCTGAGCCGGCCGGATTCCCTACAATGAAGGAGACCAGGGGTGGACGGACCAGTCGCCCCGAATACCGACCGAGGATGGCAGGCCATGGAGATTCGCAAGACCGACATCGCGGGATTGCCCCCCAGCATGGGCGCACCGGTCCAGGCGGACCGGGTGATGGCCCCGGCCGCTCCGGACCAGGCTGAGCCTCAGGATGCCTGGGCCCGCCTGGAGGACCTGCCTCCCACCCCCGTGGGATCCTATGTCCGGGCCCATCTGGGCATGCCGGACCTCCAGGCCGCGCCGGACAGTTCTCCCCCCGAGGACGTCGAGACCCCACCCTCGAAAGCCGCCGTGCCCCCTTCCGGGCAGGCCTCAGCCCAGCCTTCCGCCGCCCCCGGGACGCCCCTCAGACAACCCCGGACCGACGACATGGCCCAGATGGTGGAGGACCTCCGCCAGGCCGGCGTGATCCCCGAAGAAGCCAGCCCGTCAGCCCCACCTCCCCCGGCAGCGCCCACCCCACCCGAGACCCCCGAGGAATTCCTCTCGGAGGACGCCGCCGTCTTCATGGATGCCCCCGCCTCCACCCCGGAAGCGGCCCGATCCGAAGCCGTCGACCCCTGGTCGCGGCTGATCCACCTGCGGGCGGAACCGGTGGGCCCCCACGTGCGCCGGCAGTTGGGCATGCCCTCGGCCGAGGATGCCTATGCCCTGCTGGAAGGTGCCGAGCCGGAGGCGCCCCCCGCACCAGCCCCGGAGGCTCGTCCAGCGACCTCCCCGGCGCCGGCCCAGACCCCACCCCTGGCCGAGCCGGCCCCTCCGCAGGCGACCGCTCCCGGTCCCGCCACCCCAGGAACCGCCACCACCCCGGGGGTTCCTCCGCCGCCGCCCCCCCCACCGCCGTTCACGGCCGAGGTGCCGCCGGGCTTCGGACCGCAGGGCTACGGACCTCAGGGCTTCGGGCCTCAGGGCTACGGGCCTCAGGGCTACGGACCTCAGGGCTACGGACCTCAGGGCTTCGGGCCTCAGGGCTACGGGCCGCAGGGCTACGGACCTCAGGGCTACGGGCCGCAGGGCTACGGACCTCAGGGCTTCGGGCCTCAGGGCTACGGGCCGCACGGCTACGGACCTCAGGGCTTCGGGCCTCAGGGCTACGGGCCGCAGGGCTACGGACCTCAGGGCTTCGGGCCTCAGGGGTTCGGGCCGCAGGGCTACGGGCCGCAGGGCTACGGACCTCAGGGCTTCGGGCCGCAGGGCTACGGACCTCAGGGCTACGGGTTTGACTCCTGGTTCAACCCAACGGGCTTCCAGATGCCGTGGACGGCGATGTGCATGACCCCCTGGCTCATCCCGCCCATGCCGCTGGTCAGCCCGGCCTGGTTCCTCTTCCCCATGGCCAGCCTCTTCTGCATGCCCATGATGCCGATGTGTGGAACCCCCATGATGTGTGGGATCTGGGGCTGGTAGAACGGGAAGGACCGCTCGTCCCCGGGCGGAAGACGGCCTGATTCCGTTCCGGAGGTCGTTGATGCGCCGGGCCCTGCTTGTCGTCGTCTTCCTGCTTGCGCTCTCCCTGTTGCCGCTGGGCGTGAAAGCGGCCCCTGGAGGGGTCTCGGGGGTCTGGTTGGCCCCAGACTGGATCCTGCCGGGGACGCGCTCCTACACTGAAGACGAGGTGCGCCGGATCGCCCGCCAGACCCTGGAGCGCCTGGCTGCCGAAGGCGTCAACACCGTCTTCCTGGAGACCTGGCTGCGCGGCTACTCGATCGCGCCGGGGATCCAGACCGCGAACTACCGCGCCGCGGTCCAGCCGTTCCGTCCCGGGATCGAGGGCCTGCCGGTCTACCGCCACCTGCGCTGGGACTACCGCGTCCTGGCGGACGAAGTGCAGGATCCCCTGCAGATCTTCATCGACGAGGCCCGCCCCCTGGGGATCGAGATCCACGCCTGGTGCCACGCCTTCTACTGGAAGATGGACAACACGTCGGTGATGCTTCCCTGGCATTCAGGGCAGAGCCTCTGGAACGACCTGCTGGCCACCTGGCTGCGAGGGGAGGCCACGCGCCTGAAGGACTCGCCGGTCGCGGCCCCTGCCACCCGGACGCTTCTGTCCGAGGCTGCGGACCTCTTCGACCGGACCAGCGAGCCCCGGGAGTTGGAGAAGATCCTGGCCCGGCACGGCGTCCCCCATGGAGGGAATCCCCTGGGCGCCCTGGTGCGTCAGGCCCTGCGCGCCGGGGCCCGCGAACCGGGATTCCTCCTGATCTCGTCGGTCGAAGACCCCTTCCCTGCCCCCCGAAACAAGCAACTGCGCCCCGTCTTCCTCAACCCCGAACACCCCGAGGTGGCCCGTCGCCTGGAAGCCGCCCTGCTGAACCTGGCCGCCGGGCACCCGGGGCTGGCCGGCCTGCACCTGGACCATATCCGCTTCCCGGTGGATGGCCAGGGCCTGCCCGAAGACCTGGGGATCCAGAGCGGATCGTACAGCTACTACAACCCGGCCGACCCGGCCCAGATGGAGCGCTACCAGCGCTGCCGGGAGATCCTCGAGCGCCGCCAGGCGGCCCTGACGGCACTGGTCAACCGGATCCGGGAAGGGCTCGATCGGCGGATCGCCCTGTCGGCTGCCGTCCTGCCCCTGTACTACCGGGAGCGGGACAACGGCCGGCGCCGCCTCTCAGGCTACGATTTCGCCTGCCAGGACTGGTATGCCTGGAAGGTGGACTTCGTGGTCCCGATGATGTACGAGTTCAACCCCTTCGTCATCCGCAGCGTCCTGAGGGGATTCACCGAGGACCAGGAGCGCCGGCATGGACGCCAGACCATCGCCGTCTACCCCGGGATCAGCCACCTGCAACTGGCGCGCTCGGGGGCCCTGGCGGTGAGCGACTGGGTCTTCTTCGACCTGACCCTGGCCCGGGACGTGAAGTTCGAAAGACAACCCGTCGAAGACCTGGACTTCGAGCCGGAATAGACCGGCAGGCGGGCCTGGCGCCATCCGCCCCATGACCACGAACAGGTGCAGGGAGGAACTCTCACGGGGACTGCCAAACAGGCGTTCTCCTCAATCAATCCAGAAGCGAGGTGCACCGCGTGGACTCGACCATCTTCCTGTCTGAGGTCGTAGGGACCGCCATCCTGCTGTTGTTCGGAGGCGGAGTGGTCGCCAACGTGGTGCTCAAGGGCGCCAAAGGCCACGGGGGCGGGTTCCTGCTGGTGAACGTGGGCTGGGCCCTGGGGGTCTACTGTGGAGTCCTGACCGCCTACAAGTCGGGGGCCCACCTGAACCCCGCGGTCACCCTGGGCCTGGTCGCCGCGGGCGACCCCGCGGCCAAGGCCCACCTGGCCACCTACCTGGTGGCCCAGTTGCTGGGAGCGATGATCGGTGCCTTGCTGTGCTGGCTCTCCTACAAGGATCATTTCGACGCCGAACCCGACCCGACCTCAAAGCTGGCCGTCTTCTCGACGATCCCCGCCATCCGCAACCCCTGCATGAACCTCGTCACCGAGATCATCGGCACCTTCGTGCTGGTCTTCGTGGTGCTGGCCTTCGGTCGGCACGGCGACGCCAGGGGCCTGGCCGCCCTGGGTGCCCTGCCGGTGGCCCTGCTGGTCCTGGGAATCGGCGCCTCGTTGGGAGGCCCCACGGGATACGCCATCAACCCGGCCCGCGACCTGGGCCCGCGCCTGATGCACGCCATCCTGCCGATCCAGGGCAAGGGCAGCAGCGACTGGGGCTACGCCTGGGTCCCGATCGTCGGCCCGATCCTGGGAGGCGTGCTGGCAGGCCTTCTGGCCGCCCCCCTCTTGCCGATCTGAGCCCCTCTCCCCCCCCCCGTCCGCACTTTCCGCCATGATTTGGTCGCATCTCCGCAGATTCATGGCGGAGACCAGCAGCCGCGGAGCCTGGTCGCGGACACGACAGCGCGGGGCCAGAGGCTGCCACCATGAAGCGGTGGCAGCGCCACCAGTCGGGCGCTTCTTTCAGAAGCCTGCGAGTCGAGGTTGGCTCCTGTCGTAGAGGAGGTTCAGGGTGCGCATCCTGATTGCGCAAGCCTGGCGCGAGACCTGGAAGAATCGGGCCAGTTCCACCGTCAGGATCTGCGCCTCAGGGGAATCCTGGAAGATCTGGTCTTCACTCCATCCGGCCTGCCGAATCTGCTGGCAGGCCGCTTCACAGAAAACCGGGCGGGGCATCAAGAGCGCCGCCATGCCCTTGTTGGCCTGCACCTCGCGCCAATCCGAGGGCGGCCGGCCCGGGCTGGGGAAGATGTCCCGGGCAAAACAACGTTGGAGGCAGCGTTTGCTTGAGGGCGGCTCCTCCTCGAAGAGGTTCCC
>Ga0334889_1001241_pt1 | contig 34752 bp, 30 predicted proteins | sample GraSluR1_MG_2_FD_207222 | JGI IMG/M metagenome (GOLD analysis project Ga0334889, IMG submission 207222) | Sludge microbial communities from methane-producing bioreactor in Wageningen University, Netherlands - Granular Sludge_8_08-R1 | ecosystem: Engineered > Bioreactor > Anaerobic > Unclassified...
AGAATTTCCGGCCGTCGATGGCCAGGTCGTTCCTGCTGTTGAACTCGGCCTTCACGCCGAGTTTTTCCAGGGCCCGAACCACGGGCATGGCGTGCCGGGCGAAGTCGAAGGGGCTGCCCTCGTCGTTGGGGACGATGAAGGTGTAGTTCAGGTTGCCCAGGTCGTGGTAGACCGCCCCTCCTCCGGAGATCCTCCGGACCACCCGGATTCCCCGTTCCTCCACGAAGGCCCGGTTCACTTCCTGTGCTGTGTTCTGGAAGCGGCCCACGATAATGGACGGTTCGTTCTGCCAGAGCAGGAAGTAGCCGGGGTGTCCCCCGTCCACAGTGCGGTAAAGGTGCTCCTCCATGGCCAGGTTGAATGCCGGGTCGTGGCTCTGCCCCTCGATGTAGTACATGGGTTTCTCTCCTCTCGTCCATTCCTGTTTTCCAGCATGGAAGCTGAGGGAGGGGTGCCGGGGACAGCGCCCGGGCCGGGAAACCGACAGGGATGTCGGTTTCAGGCGCAGTTGTCCCGGATGACAATGTGCGCCGTCGGCCCAAGCGAGCACCGGTAACGCTCCCCGCAGCCCGGTGGTTCTGATGAAAAAAACTCTTGCCAGAAAAGCCGGCAGGCTTCATTATACAAAATATCCTGCAACGGAGGTGGTGCAAAAAATGCTTGATTCCCTTGAAATCCTCACGCTGGTGGAGGATTCCGTGCCCATGCACGGCCCCTTCATCGCCGAACACGGCCTGTCCTTCCTTCTCACCGGAAAGAAGAACGGCACAGTCGTCCGGGGGCTCCTGGACGTGGGGCAGAGTTCAGACGTGCTCTCCCACAACATGAAGGGCCTCGGAATCCGCCCCGAATCCATCGATTTCCTCGTCCTCTCCCACTGCCATTACGACCATACCGGCGGGGTCGCGAAGTTCGTCGCCTCCACCGGAAAGGCCAATTTTCCCGTGGTGGCCCACCCGGCCCTGTTCCGCCCCCATTTCAAGGCGGATCCCGTTCTCTCCTCCAAGGGAATCCAGACCGGCGACGGGCGGGAGGCCATCGAGAAGGCGGGGGGCAGGCTGTTCCTCTCCGCCGACCCCTTCCCCCTGGCCGAAGGCCTTGCCTCCACGGGACAGATTCCCCGGGTGACAGGCTATGAAGGGCCCGGAAAGGCCTTTCTCACCCTCGAGGACGGCAGGGTGACCCCCGACTCCCTTCCCGACGACATGGGCATCACCGCACTGGTGAAGGGAAAGGGGGTGGTGGTGGTGGCCGGCTGCAGCCACTCGGGGATCGTGAACATTCTCAAACGGGTCCGGGAGCTGTACCCCAACGAACCGGTGGAAGGCGTCATCGGAGGCCTTCACCTGGTCAACGGCTCCGAGGAGAAGATGGAGAAGACCCTGGAGGGCATCCGGGATATCGGTCCGAAGTGGATCGCAGCGGGGCACTGCACGGGATTCCCCATGCAGGTCAAGCTTTTCCAGGCCTTCGGGACGGCCTTCTCCCCCCTGTGCGTGGGAAAGAAGTTCGTGGTCGAAGGAGTGTAGTGCAGAAAGCGGGCTGTCTCTCCGGTGTGAAAACCTCCGGTGCCGGCGGGAACCGCAGGACGTCGCTCCCCGCCGGCACCGGCAGACTGGTGTTTTTTGTCAGGCGAGGCCCAGGAGCTTTTCCTCCCGTTCCCTGGATCCAGAGGCGGCGGCGAGTCGTGCGGCGTATGCCAGCCGCTCGGCCGTGAACCTGTCCCTCAGGGGCGACGGCAGAAGGTAGGGCTGTCTCCGGGGAGGAAGAAAGGGAGCGGATGCGGCCCGGAAACGGACCTGCCCGGGAATGGCGTTCCACACCCTGCTGAAGATGCCGTAGAGCTCGAAACAGTCGCTGAGTCCGAAGTGAGCCAGGGGGGGGCCAAGCAGCTCTTCCGTCTCAGCCGTGGCACCCGTGGGTGCGAGATCTTCCTTCACCCGGGCGGAAGCTTCCCCGAGCTTCGGCCACTTCCAGCGGCCTCCCCGCTCCGGGCTTCCCGGAATCCGGCAGAATTCCGTGAGCCCCCTCATGGAGCACCACCATTTTCTTCCCCGGACCGCTTCGGGGGGAAGAAAGGAGATGTCGAAGGAGAGGTTGTGGACCACGATCCCCTCGGGGTTCCAGCCGTCCCAGAAGGCGGCGAGACTCGGCCAGTCCTCCAGGAAATGGGGGCCGTACTCCTCCTCCCTGCGGAAGTGGCCGATTCTGCCCGGTGTGAGCCCGTGAACCGATTCCGTCCGTGGATCTGGGCGCTCCTCGGGGTAATAGAAACGGTTGAAAAAATCCAGGATCCGGCCGTCCCCCGTGAAGACGATGGATGACGCCGAAACTGCGGAAGCAGCCCGAAAGCCGTTGGTCTCGAGGTCAAAGACGGCGAATCTTCTGTCGGATGCCATGGATGATCCTCTCCTTGCGTGCCACCGAATACAATTCTCCCGCAACGTTTGCGGTGAGAAAAACCAACTCTCCCGGCAGAGAGAAAGGAATGACTTGATGTTTCAGGAATCCTTCGAAGAACTGCGGCGGAAAGCCTCCGCCTGCACCCTGTGCCCTCTCTCCGGAACACGCGCCAGGGCTGTTTTCGGCGAGGGGCCGGAAAACGCTCCGGTGATGCTCGTGGGGGAAGCCCCGGGCGCCACCGAAGACCGGACGGGGAGTCCCTTTACCGGGCGCTCCGGAAAGCTCCTGACGGCTCTTCTGGATGGGGAGGGGCTGCCCCGGGAGAAGATCTTCATCACCAACATGGTGAAATGCCGTCCTCCCGAAAACCGCCTCCCCGCGAAGGGCGAGCTGGCGGCCTGCAGGCCCTTCCTGGCTGCCCAGGTGGCCAGGCTCCGGCCCAGGCTTCTTCTTTCCGTGGGGAATGTTCCGACACGGGATTTTCTCTCCTCCAGGGAGGGGATCACCACCCTCCGGGGAAGGTTCCATACCTGTCTGTGGCAGGGAATTCCCCTGACGGTACGCCCCCTCTTTCATCCCAGCTATCTCCTCAGAAACAGGAGTTTTGCCGAGGGCACGCCGGGGCACCAGACAGTGCGGGATATCCGGGAGATCCTCCGTTTTCTCATGGAGGCTATCCCCGGATTCTGACCTCTTTCGCGAAGGGGAGGACCCGTTCCCTGAAGGCTTCCGCAAACCAGGCCGGCAGGGAGGACGTCTCCGCGAATGCGGGATCGAGAGTGTTTCCCGGACGAAAACGCTGCAGCACATACAGGGGAGCTCCCCGGATCATGTCACCGATTCCGGGGGCGTCCTCCAGCCCGTGGATGCCCGGAACCAGGGTGGTCCGGAACTCGAAGGGGATGTTCGAGCCGAGGAGGAGGGAGATGCTTTTTTCCACAAGGGAAAGATCTCCGTTCCATCCCGAGGCCAGGGGGTATTTCTCCCTGGAGGCTTTGATGTCCATTGCGGCGTAGTCTGCCAGATTCCGGTCAAGGATGTGCTCCAGCACACCGGGGCGGGCGCCGTTGGTGTCGATCTTGATCTTCAGCCCGAGGGAACGAAGATCCCCGAGAAAGGAAATGAGCCCCTCCTGGATCGTCGGCTCCCCGCCGGTGATGCAGACGCCGTCGAGAAAGTTCTTCCGCCTCTCAAGGTCGCCGAGGATGTCCCGCCATTCGAAGGAATCGCCTCCCATCCCGGGGATGACCAGTTCCGGGTTGTGGCAGAACGGGCAGCGGAAAGGGCAGCCCCTGAAAAAAACCACCGCCGCGGCCGACCCGGGATAATCGAGAAAACTCGTCTGGATGTATCCTCCTATGGAGACAGGGTTCATGGCCCTTCCCCTCCTTTTCCGCTCCATGATACCACCCCTTCGGGAAGAGAGAAATCTCCGCCGGAAAGAAAAAGTATTATAATATAACGTTACAGGCGGAAGCGTCGGCCTGTAACGATTCCCCCGCCCGGTGCGGCGGCAGAGAGAGCACGGAGAGGAGAAACGGCAATGGGGCACCCGATCAGTCCCCTTTCGGGAAGAGGCGGCACCGCCGGGAGGATTCCGGCGGAAAGAGAAGAGAAAGGCTCCAGAAGCCCCGCAAGAGGTGCTGCCGGGACTCTTTTTCTTTTGTTCGCCTGCGCCGTGGTCCTGTATCTCCTCTTTCATCCCCATCCGGGCCTCTCTCCGTCCGGGGCGCTGCAGATCGCCAAAAGCTCCAGGGATCTTTCTCCTCTTCTGAGCAACGAGGAATTCATCAAGACCTACGAGGATGCGGCCAACGCTCCGGAAACTATAGGGTGGCTGGTGGACCGGACCCGGGCGGGCGGCTTCCTTGTATCCTACATCTATCTCGACGGGAAGGGCGATTTCAAGGGATGGTTTTTCGAGGTCCCGGCAGGGAGCGGCGTGGCAAGAAGGGTCACCCGGTCCATGGGGGAGCATTACGCCGCCCTGATTGACGACCGGTTCGAGAGAAGCACTCCGGATGTTTCCGAAAAGGACAGGGTCACCCGGTGGGTGAAGGAAGCAAAGGCCCCATCCGGCGACGGCACCGTTATGGAGGCGATTTCCAGGGAGGTCGGCAGGACCGGGGTCAGGAAGGAGTACGGCTGGATGGCCCACCCTCTCGGAAACGGAAAATGGCTGGTCGGCTTCGTGTACGAACCGGCAGGGGCGGGAGACGGCGAAAAGAGAGGGTGGGTCTTTCAGGTCAACACCAGGGAGATACCTCCTCTTCCCGGGAGAGGGCTTCCCCTTGGAACGGGATCGGTGGATGATCTCCTCCGCCTTTTCGGAGGCATGGGGGAGGCGCCCCTGCCTCCGCTGTCCATACCGGCTGACGGAACGGATTGTATCCCTCTCCGGTCTTTTCTCGAGTCCACCCTCCGGCGCTTCGGCGGTTCTCCTTCGGAGGCAAGGGATCGGTTGGGCGAGCCTGGGGCAGTGAGGCGCAGGTCCGTCAGGCAGCCTTCACATCCCGTGGAGGGAAAGCCGGTGCTCACCATGATGTGGCCCGGACTTTCCCTGGACTTTTCCGGGGTGCCCGGCAGCGAGCGCCTGGTGGCTGCCGTGGTGAAGGGGGGGGATCACCCTTTCGGTCCTGATCCGGGAATTCGCGTGGGGGATCCCTTTGTCAGGGTGTCGGAACTTCTCGGACAGCCGGACGGCAAAAGTTCACAATCGATGGTCTATACCGGCCGGGACGTTTCCTGCGATCTCATTTTCAACCTGAGGAAGGACGGCCGGATCGCCGGAATGTTCTTCTCCGTCGCGGCGGAATGAGCCGAAGACGGACAATTTCAAGGAGGTTCCCATGTCCCTGTTGCTGAGGCTGCTGCTGAAAGCGGCGCCGCTCCTTCTGTTCCTTCTCCTGTCCCGGGCTGTCCGGGACCTCTTCCGGTCCTACCAGGCGGGGGAAAGAGCCTATGACCGGCCCCCCCATGGAGGATCGGGGCCGGGTGCATCCGCGGCCGGCCGGAATTCCCGGAGGGACCCCTACAGCGTCCTTGGCTGCTCACCCTCCGCGACGGACGGAGAGATAAAAAAAAGGTACCGGGAGCTTCTCGGGAAATATCATCCCGACAAGTTCATCGGCCAGGATCTGGACGCCGACTTTGTGGATCTGGCGTCAAAAAAGTTCCAGGAGATCCAGGAAGCCTACGATGCAATCCGGTCACGGAGAGGATTCTGACGCTATGGAACCTAAATCCGCGGCTTTTCCTGGCAGAGGGAGTGTCGCTGGGCATAAGGTGAATTCGCCCCGCCAGGGGCGAAGAGACCTCGCTCCGCGCTTTTTTGCGGAGACATCCCCTGGGGGACAGCCCCCGGGCCGAGAAACCGACAAGGATGTCGGTTTCACAGGCAGGCAACCGGCGAACGCAGGGAGCCGAGTTGATCGCCTGGGCAGTTGTCAAGGACGACAATCTGCACCGGCGGACCAAGCGAGCACCGGTGACGCTCCCCGCTGCCTGCGGATTTAGGTGGAAGCATCTGAGGTTATTTTTCATAATAATCTTATAAGAGGGCTTCATTTTCGTTTCGTCCAGTGGTACGGCCCGTGGTACAATGACCCCGTCCGGAGACTGCGCCGGACAAAAATATCCGTCCCCTGCCCGAGGGAAAAGGAGAGTCGCCATGTCAACTCTGGAGTTCTATAAGGATCCCGGTAGCTTCTCTTCCATCAAGTCCCAGGCGCGAACCACCATTGAAACCGCCTTTTTCGGAAACAACGTGGTCCCGGTCGCAAATCTCCGGGAAGCCTACGATCTTGCCCGGACAAGCCCCGGAACCGTGGAGCTCACGGGAATGCCGGTGTACCGTCCCGAGGGGCAGGGACTGCCCTCCGGAAGCAACGTCCTGCTGATGAACGACGGTTCCGTGGTGGGCCGGTGCGCCGCCGCACGGAAGATTGTGGGGGAACCGGGGGTGAATATGGGAGAACTTGCGCCCGTTCTCAGGGAGGCGGTGTATGGAAGCCGGTTCCGCACCTTTTACGCGGCCGAGGCCTATATCGGCCTCGAAAAAGATTTCATGGTCAAGGCCCATCTCCTCGCCCCGAAAAACCACGAGAACCTGGTGTACAACTGGATGCTGAACTTCCAGTACCTGAACAAAACCTATATCGACATGTACAGGGAATCCCGGGCGCTTCCCGACGGCGACATCTTCATGTTCGCCGATCCCGACTGGACGAGCCCCGAGTACCCCCTCGGCCTTGCCTTTTTCGATCCCGTCCACAACTGTGCCGCCGTCCTCGGCATGCGCTATTTCGGCGAGCTGAAAAAGGGAACCCTCACCCTCGCCTGGGGCACCGCCGTGCGGAACGGCTTTGCATCCTGCCACGGGGGACTGAAGCGGTACAACCTGAAAAGCGGACGGTCCTTCGTCTCCGCCGTGTTCGGCCTCTCCGGCTCGGGAAAGTCCACCCTGACCCACGCCCGCCACGGGGGGAAGTATGATATCACCGTCCTCCACGATGACGCCTTCATCATCAACGTGAAGGAAAAGTATGCTATAGCCCTGGAGCCTTCCTACTTCGACAAGGTTCAGGATTATCCCATGGGGTGCGAGGACAACAAGTTCATCATCTCCCTGCAGAACTGCGGCGTGACCAGGGGAGAGGACGGGCTGCTCTATCCCGTGACCGAGGACCTGCGGAACGGAAACGGCAGGGCCATCAAGTCGAAGCTCTGGTCGCCCGTGCGGGTGGACCGCATCGACGAGCCCATCAACGCCGTCTTCTGGCTAATGAAGGACCAGTCCCTGCCGCCTGTCCTTCGGCTCAAGGGACCCGACCTCGCCGCCGTCATGGGGGCCACCCTGGCCACCAAGCGGACCACCGCCGAGCGGCTCGCCCCGGGCATCGACCCCAATGCGCTGGTGATCGAGTGCTATGCCAACCCCTTCCGGACCTATCCCCTCGCCCTCGATTACGAACGGTTCCGGACCCTCTTCCGGGACGGGGTGGACTGCTATATCCTCAACACGGGAGATTTCATGGGAAAGAAGGTCACTCCCGCCGACACCCTGGGGATCCTCGAGGCCATCATCGAGGAGAAGGCCCGTTTCGTTCCCTTCGGTCCCTTCAGCGACATGGAGACCCTCGAGCTCGAGCGTTTTCCCGTGGATTTTTCGGACGAAAAGTACAGGCGGGAGTTCTTCGCCCGGTTCAGGGACCGTCTCGCTTTCGTGACGTCGAGGGAGACGGAGAAAGGCGGCATGGACAAACTCCCGCCCGAGGCCGAAGCCGCTTTGCGGAAGGCCCTGGACGAGATCGGCTACCCGGTGCAGGACTAGGCGGAAAGGAAGCTATGGCGGGCCGGGGGGTTCCCCGGCCCCCGTTTTTTCCGGGCGGGCGAAATATTCCTTCACCAGGCATTCCCCCCGGAAAAGGCGGACTCTTGAAATGATCCGCCTTCTGCAGACCCAGTCAAACCCCTCCCCGGCTTTTTCTTCCGTTGTCCTGTCCCGTTCCATGGCGGAGGGCTCTTTCGCGGCCCCCGGCCATGAGCGCCACTCGCCCGACAGGGGCTCCTGGTACAGGACGAGCCAGGAATAGTCCGACCAGAGCCCCGGAATGCGGTAGCGCCTCCGTCCTTCCCCTTCGGCGTGGATCAGGATGCTCAGTTCGTCCCGGAACCTGGTGGCGGTCCCCCGGTATTCCCTGCCCCCGCGGCGGCCGCCGAAAGAGACGCTTCCGCCGTGGCCGCCGATGCCGGAGGCTTCGCACCACTGCCGTATCTCCTCCAGCAATTCGTCGTACTTCAGGGGAATTCCCCGGGCGGCGGCATAGATTTCGGCGAAGCGCCGCTCCAGGAGATATTCGCCCGGCCTGGGAGCGGGGGCGCAGAAGTCCTGGAGCCGTTCGGGGAAAAGGGGCATGATGTTCATGGGGTCTCCTTCGGATAAACGTGCCGGTCCAAAACCGGGGGCATCTTGCCGGGTCCGGCGTTTTCTGTTTCGGCTTTACTATATTATTCTTTTCCCTATAATCATACTCCTGACGGACATCACTTCGGAGGCTTCGATTATGGCACAATCGCAGGACAGAACGCACTTTATGGGGACCGATTCCATTCCCCGCCTGATGATCCGGTTTTCCCTGCCGGCCATCGGCGGGATGCTGGCCAACGCCCTGTACAACATCGTGGACCGCATCTTCGTCGGGCGCACCGTGGGGCCGGCGGGAATCGGCGCCATCAGCGTGGCGTTTCCCTTCATGCTGCTGGTCATCGCTTACGGGCTGCTCATCGGTGTAGGGGCTGGAGCCCTGGTGTCCATTTCCCTCGGCGAAAAGCGGCGTGCCCGGGCTGAAAAAACCATGGGGAACGCACTCCTTTTCCTCGCGGGGGGCAGCATTGTCATCGCTGCGGCGGGGGGAATGCTCAGCACCCCGGTCCTGGAGCTTTCGGGCGCGAGTCCCACCATGCTGCCCCTGTCAAAGGAATATCTCGACATCATCGTCTGGGGCATCCCTTTTTCGACCCTTGCCTTCGGGCTCAACTATTTCATCCGGGCGGAGGGGAACCCCCGGTATGCCATGTACACCCTCTTCGTGGGCGCCTTCGCCAACATCGTCCTGGACGCTGTCTTCATTCTGAAGCTCGGCATGGGCATCAGGGGTGCGGCCCTGGCCACGGTGGCCTCCCAGCTCCTCTCCCTGGGGTGGGCCGCCGCCTATTACCTTCGCCGACGGGGCGTTCTCCGGTTCAGGAGAAAAAATCTCCGTCCCGACAGGGTGATCGTCGGAAGGATGCTGGCCATCGGGACCGCCCCGTTCCTGACGGAATTCAGCTTCACCTTCATCATGGCGCTCTTCAACCGTTTCCTCCGGACCTACGGGGGAGATCTTGCCATCTCCGCCATGGGAATCTTCTTCAGCCTCGACAGCCTCCTCTTCCTCCCGGTCCTCGGGCTTGCGGAGGGAGTGCAGCCCCTCATCGGGTACAACTACGGCGCGAAGGACTACGGCCGGGTGATTGCCGCCGTCCGTTCCGCCATACTGTTGGGGCTCGCTTTCTTCGCGGGGAGCTTTCTGCTCATCATGTCGGTGCCTGAACCGCTGATCCGCATATTCAACGACACCGATCCCGAGCTGCTGGCCCTTTCCGTGCGGGGAATGCGGATCGGCTACAGCGGGGTCATGTTCGCCTCGGTGAGCATTATTGCCTCCCATACCTTTCAGGCCATCGGGAAGCCGAAAAAAGGGCTGTTTCTCACCCTTTCCCGGCACTTTCTCTTCATTCTCCCGCCGCTCTACTTCCTTCCCCCTCTCCTGGGGACGGACGGCGTCTGGATGGCTCTTCCCCTGTCGGACCTGGGAGGAGGGCTCCTGGGAGCCTGGTTCCTGAAGCGGGAGTTCGCCGTCATGCGGCGAAACCAGCGGATCGACGGGATGTTGCCCCTCCCGGAATGTACGCCCCCTCCGGATTCTGTATAATGGAAGAACAGACGCTGTTCCCCTGGAAATCCCGGAGGTGAAATACATGGAGAGAAGAGCAGGCCCCATAGGCAGGGGCGGAGTGAAACCGGCCGGCGAAATGATCCCGGAGAAAAGGTTTTCTGCATGAAAGCCTCGGGAAAAATCGGATTCGAAAAGGCTCTCGTCGGTGAAAGAGGAAAAGCGGCGTTTCTTTTTTCCTTCGGAATAGCCCTCTGCATTTTCGGCCTCACAAGGGATTCCCTGCAGGGTATCCTGTCGGGCCTGTGGAGGATTCTTGTCGAACCGGACTACCTCATTTCGGACTACATGGACGTGGGGGGCATGGGGGCGGCCTTCATCAACAGCGGGCTGCTCACGGTGATCTTCACGTCCATCCTTGTATTTCTCAGGGTCCACATCAGGGGGATTTCCATCGCAGCGGTTTTTACCGTGGCGGGGTTCTCCTTTTTCGGGAAGAATCTGCTGAACGTCTGGTTTATCATGGCCGGAGTCTGGCTCTACGCGAGAAGCCGGAAAGAACCCTTTCTCAATTACGTGTACGTCGCCTTTTTCAGCACCGCCCTTGCGCCCCTTGTGAGCCAGCTCATGTTCGGCTTTCACTTTCCTCCCTACCTGAGGATTGTTCTCGGCGCAGCGGCAGGGGTTTCGGCCGGTTTTCTGCTTCCCCCTCTCGCCACCTCCTTCCTGTCGGTCCACCACGGATTCAACCTGTACAATATGGGATTCACCGCCGGAATGGTGGGAACCCTGTATGTGTCCGTCTTCCGTTCCCACGGCTTCATCACGGCGAGCCGCGTCATCTGGTCTACGGGACACAACGGCCTTCTGTGGCCTCTGTGCGCCGCCTTTTTTCTTTTTCTCGCTGCTGCCGGACTGCTTCTCGGCGGCCTTTCGCAGGGCGGCCTGAGAGAGCTCTGGAAGCATCCCGGACGCCTCATAGCCGATTTCGTCGACCTGTATGATTTTCCCGCCACGCTCATGAACATGGGGCTGACGGGCCTTGCGGCCACAGCCTATCTCCGGCTGAGCGGGGGCGACTTCAACGGGCCGACCCTGGGCGGGCTTCTTACCATCGCCGGTTTCAGCGCCATGGGGAAAACACCCCGCAATATCGTTCCCATCCTGCTCGGCGTTGTGTTGGGCAGCATAACGAAAGACTGGAGCCTGACAGATCCGGCTATCCAGCTTGCCGCCCTTTTCGGGACCACCCTGGCCCCCATCGCCGGGGAATTCGGGGCGGCCGCCGGTGTCCTGGCGGGCTACATCCACTCGTCTGTGGTGCTGAACGTGGGAGTGCTCCACGCAGGTTTCAACCTGTACAACAACGGCTTTGCGGGGGGACTGGTGGCCGCCATCCTTGTTCCCCTCATCGAGGCTTTTCGGAGGAGGGAGAAACGATGAGGCACGAGCGTCTCGTGGTGTCCCGCATCGTGGGCGAACTGATGAACTTTTTTTTCTCCATGGGCGCCAGGGATTTCCAGGCCCGGGTCGCCAGGAGCGACGAGGGGCACGAGATCGTCATCGAGTCGGATTACGCCGGGAACCAGGGGAGCAAGCTCCGGGAGATGACCCGGCTGCTGCGGATGCCCCGGGCCCGGGAGATGGAGCAATATTCATGGTCGCTGTCGGGGGACATCAGTACGGGCCAGGAGATCTACCTCGTGGGCATCCTGACTGATACCGTCTCGGTGGACCACGACGAACAGGCGGGAAAGGTACGTATCGTCCTGTTCCGGAAGTGGAACTGAACGGAAGGGAGAAAATCATGGCACAGACGGAACTCACCCGGGAACTGCTGGAAGCCGCCGTCCTCGGCGCCTCGCTGCTCGGAGGAGGAGGAGGAGGAACGGTGGAGGAAGCTCTTGAAGTGGGAGAAATGGCCCTGAAGATCGGTCCCCTTCACCTTGTGGACCCGGACGACCTCGCCCCCTCGGGAACGGTTCTCACCTGCTCTACGGTCACCTGTCCCCACCGGAAGGATCCCTGCATTACCCCGAGGGCGAGGGTGCGCTCGGTGGAGCTGCTTCTCGAGAGCGGCGGGCCCAGGCCTTCCGGCCTTATTCCCAACGAGTGCGGAACCACGGGCATGGTGAACGGCTGGATCGAGGGTGCCATTCTCGGAATCCCCCTGGTGGATGCCCCCTGCAACGGCCGGGCTCACCCCACCCCCGAAATGGGCTCCATGGGGCTGCACCTCGTGGAGGGATATATTTCCTCCCAGTCCTTCGCCGGAGGCAGCCCTGCAAAGGGAGCTTATATAGAAGGGATCCTCAGGGGCTCAGTGGATACTGTATCGAATATGATCCGCCAGGATGCCTGCGTTGTAGGGGGTATCCTGGCAGTGGCGCGAAACCCGGTGAACGCCGTTTACGTGAAAGAAAACGGAGCGCCGGGCGCGGTGAAGCAGGCCATTCGCCTCGGAACGGCCATGAAAGGGGCAGCGGAGAAAAGCGCCGGAGCTGTCATTGAAGCAGCGGCGGAGATGCTCTCAGCCACGGTGATACGCTGCGGGGCCGTGGATGCGGTGGACCGGTTCACCGCCGGGGGCATCGACACCGGGACGGCATTTCTCGGCGGATACGAGGTGACCTTCTGGAAGGAGTACATGACCCTGGAAAAGGACGGGGAACGGCTGGCCACTTTTCCCGATCTCATCACTCTTTTCGACGGCGATACCGGACGGATCATCCCCAGCGACAGCCTCCAGCCGGGGATGAATGCCGTGATCTTCATCGCCTCCAGGAGGGAGCTGGTTCTCGGGGGAGGCATGCGCTCTCCCGGGCTCTTTGAGCCGGCGGAGAAAATCCTCGGGAAACCCATTCTTCCCTTCCTTCATATCTGATCGTGGTCATATCCTCCGGGGCGGCCTTCGGGCCGCCTTTTTCCTGCCGCTGCAGGAGGAAAGCCGGACCTTCCTGCCCGGCTGCTGGTCTGATATTTGACATAATATAATATGCGTGGTAATCTCTCCTCATGGTGTATTCTGCCCGGATTTTGCCCGGGCATACAAAATGGAGGTGTATGAATGGGACTTGAAGACCGGGTTTTGACCGGCGTCCATTTCATGCAGGGAAACTATGCTGCAGTCGAAGGCGCCATTGCGGCGGGATGCGACTTTTTCGCCGGGTATCCCATCACCCCTGCGAACGAGGTCTCCGAAGGGATGGCCAGGAGGCTCCCCGCCGTCGGGGGCGTCTTCTTCCAGGGAGAGGACGAACTGTGTTCCATCTATGCCATATCCGCGGCGTCCCTTGCCGGGGCGAAGGCCATGACGGCCACAGCCAGTGCAGGATATGACTACATGCAGGAGGGTATCGAGTACGCCGTGGCCGTGGAGGCCCCCATCGTGGTGGTTGACGTGATGCGCTGCCGGGGCGAAAACTTCGCCACCCAGTCGGACATCATGCAGGTCCGGTGGGCCGCCGCCGGCGACCATGAGATGATCGTGCTGGCTCCTTCAACGGTCCAGGAGACCTTCGACTTCACCGTCCGGGCCTTCAATCTCGCCGAGGAGTACCGTACCCCCGTGGTCGTTGTGTCCGAGATGTCCCTCGCCCTCATGAGAGAGCGCCTCGAGATTCCCGCTGCCTCGGCCATTCCGGTGGTGAACCGGAAACGGACCGCCAAGTCCCCCGCCGACTACCTTCCTTTCCACGCCGATTCAGAGTACGGGGTTCCGGACTTCGCGGAGCTCGGCACGGGCTACCGGGTCATCCACTCCATCAACCCCCACGACGAGCGGGGAGACATCGAGTGGGAGCCCCACGCCTTCGATCGCCTCTACAAGAGGATTACCGGCAAGGTCCGGGAGAACCGCACAAAGATTTCCACGGTCCAGCGGTTCGGCCTCGATGACGCCGACATTGCCCTGGTTGCCTTCGGCAGCGAGGTGCGCCCCGCTCTCGACGCCATGGAGATGGCCCGGGAGAAAGGGATCAGGGCCGGCGTGATGAAGCTCGACGCCCCGTGGCCCTTCCCGGAGGAGGCGATCCGGGACCTGGCTTCCAACGTGGGGGCCGTGGTCACCGTGGAGATGAACATGGGCAAGTACGCCGGAGAGGTCGAGCGGGCGGTGTGCGGAAAGTGCCGTACCGCGAGGGCGACGAAGAACCTCGGGACGCCCCACACTCCGGACGAGATTCTTTCCGTCATCGAGGAGGTGCGGGCATGAGCGCTCCCGAACTGTACACAAACGGCAATCCCCTGCTGAAATACATGAGGCAGGACAAGCTGCCCCATTTCTTCTGCCCCGGCTGCGGCTGCGGCCAGGTTGTGAGCGCCTTTCTCCGGGCCGTGGAAGCCCTCGGCCTCGACCTCGGCTCCATGGTGGGCATCGGCGGCGTGGGCTGCACTGCCCGGATTCCCGTCTACATCAACATGGACTGCCTCCACGGCGTCCACGGCAGGACCCTCGCATGGGCGACGGGGATCAAGCTCCACAAGCCCGACACCAAGGTAGTGGTCTTCGCCGGGGACGGCGACGCCCTCTCCATCGGCGGAAACCATTTCATCCACGCCGCCCGGCGCAACCTCGACGTGACCTTCGTGGTGGTGAACAACTTCAACTTCGCCATGACCGGCGGCCAGGTGGCGCCCATGACTCCCGACGGCTCTGTCACCATGACCACCCCTTACGGAAGCAGCGAGCCTCCCTTTGATATGTGCAAGCTGGCGGTAACGGCGGGTGCGACCTACGTGGCCAGGACCCTGACCTCCAATCCCGCCCAGATGACCACCTTCCTGAAGAATGCCCTGAACCACAAGGGATTCTCCGTGGTTGAAATTCTGTCCCAGTGCCCGACCCATTTCGGCCGGTACGCCCTCGGAAGCGGCAGCCCCAAGGGCCTGGTGGAGTGGATCAAGAGCCATACCGTTCCGGCGTCCGCCGCCGAAAAAATGTCTCCCGAGGAAACGGCAGGGAAGTACCTTGTGGGCGAGTTTGTCAACGTTGAAAAACCCGTCTTCCGGGGAAGCACCGTGTACACCCCGTCGACCTGCGGCTGCGGCGGGAAGGAGGCCAAGTAATGAACACGAAACAGACGAGCATCCGGTTCTGCGGCTTCGGCGGCCAGGGGATCATCCTGTCCTCCGTCATTCTCGGCGAGGCGGCGGTGACCAAGGAAGGCATCTATGCCGCCCAGTCCCAGTCCTACGGCTCCGAGGCCCGGGGCGGCCAGTGCCAGTCCGAGGTGGTCCTGTCGAAGAACCCCATCGGCACCCCCACCAACGAGCAGAACGACATCCTCGTGGCCATGTTCCAGGCGGCCTACATGAGCCACAAACATGAACTGAAGAAGGGCGGCGTCCTTTTCGTGGACAGCGGCCTCGTACCCGACCTCGGCGACGTGGATCCCTCCGTCACCGTGTGGAAGGTTCCCGCCACGGAGACGGCCATCCGTCTCGGCAGCAAGATGGCGGGCAACATGGTCATGCTGGGCTTCATCCAGGAAAAAACGGGCCTCGTCTCCAGGGACAGTCTCCTGGCTGCCATCCGGGAGTCGGTGAAGGAGAAGTACGTGGAGATGAACACCGCCGCCTTTGAAGAGGGCATCCGCATGGCGAAAGAGGACACGGGGGCATGAAGCTCTACGAATTCCAGGGCAAGGCTCTGTTCCGCGAAGCGGGCATACCGGTACCCCGGGGCGCCGTGGTCACCGCCTCCGACCGGTCGGGTCTCTTCGCCCCCTCTGCGGTGAAGGCCCAGGTTCTCTCCGGGGGGCGGGGAAAGGCGGGCGGCGTTCTGCTCGTCTCCACCCAGGCGGAAGCTGAAAAGGCCGCCGGCTCCATCCTTTCCATGGAACTGAAGGGAGAGCCGGTCAGAGCTCTTCTCGTGGAGGAGAAGATGAACATCCGGGCGGAATACTACCTCGCCGTCACTTTCGACGGTGAGGCCGGCACGCCCCTGTTCATGGCCAGCGCCTCCGGCGGAATGGATATCGAGTCGGTGGCGGAGCACAGCCCCGAGAAGATTCTCAAGCTTCCCGTGGATCCCCTGTGGGGCCTCACGGACTACAAGCTGCGCGCCATGGCCGATTTCCTCGGCTATGAGAACAAGAAGGAGTTCGCCTCCTTCGCCCGGAAGGTCTGGACCCTCTTCAGGGAAAAAAATGCCGTCCTGGTGGAGATCAACCCCCTGGTGGTCACCGATTCGGGCCTCGTGGCCCTCGACTCGAAGATCGAGATCGACGACGACGCCAGGCCCAGGCTGAAGGACCTCTTCGAAAAAAATCTCGCCGAGCAGGCGGCTCTCACCGGAGTGGAAGGGGAGGCGGACCACGGCACCATCACCTACGTTCCCCTCGAGGGGAACGTGGGCCTCATTTCTGACGGTGCAGGCACAGGGATGCTCACCCTCGACCTCATCCGGGACCTCGGCGGCGAGGCGGCGGACTTCTGCGAAATGGGCGGCCTGACGAGCCCCGAAGTGATGTACTCCGCCATGGACCAGGTCTTCTCGGACAAGAAAGACATCAAGAGCCTGCTCGTGGTCCTCATCGGCGGCTTCAACCGCATGGACGAAATGGCCGAGGGCATAACGGCCTATCTTCGGGAGCACAAGGTCTCCATTCCCCTGGTGGTGCGCCTCTGCGGCACCATGGAGGAAGAGGGCAAGGCCATTATGAAAGAGGCGGGCCTTCCCGTCTATGACGATCTTCGGACCGCCGTCGCCGACGCCGTGCGGTTCGCCGCGGGAGGGAACTGACATGGCCATACTTGTGGATCGCGATACCCGGGTTCTCGTCCAGGGAATCACCGGAAAATCGGGCATTCTCCAGACCAAATCCCTGATTGACTACGGCACGGCGGTGGTCGCCGGTGTCACCCCGGGAAAGGCCGGCACGGCCGTGGAGGGTGTTCCCGTGTTCAACTCCGTGGCGGACGCCGTCAGGGAAGTGTCTCCCAACGCGGCCATCAGCTTCGTTCCTCCCCTGTTCGCCAAGGATGCCGCCATGGAGGCCATGGAGGCCGGAATCAAACTTCTCGTCCTCACCATGGAAGGGATTCCGAAGCATGACGTGCTGGACATCCTCTCCTATGCCTCCGGCAGGGGAGTGCGGGTTCTCGGTCCAGGAACCGCAGGGGTCATCTCCCCGGGCAAGTGCAAGCTGGGCGCCCATCCCGCCCGGATGTTCAGGGAGGGGAAGGTCGGCGTGGTGTCGAAGAGCGGCGCCCTGTCCTACGAGGTGGGGAAGACCCTCACCGACGCCGGCATCGGCCAGTCCACCGTTGTCGCTCTCGGCGGCGGCCCCATCTGGGGAACCACCCAGCGGGACATCGTGAAACTCTTCAACGAGGATCCCGAGACGGAGATCATCGTTCTCCTCGGCGAGATCGGCGGAGGAACCGAGATTGCCGCGGCGGAATACATCGCCGAATCGGTCCGCAAGCCCGTGGTCTCCCTGATCGTGGGCCGGGCGGCTCCGGAGGGAAAATCCCTGGGCCACGCCGGTGCGATCATCCGGGGAAACAAGGGAACTGCGGCGTCGAAAATGGAAGCCCTGGAAAAAGCGGGAGCCTGTCTGGCTACGTCTCCCGCCCAGGTGGTGGAATTAATCCGGAAGCTGGGGTGATGAGATCATGGCTGTGCATGTAAACAAGCGGCTCTGCAAGGGATGCGGCCTGTGCATTTCCGTCTGCCCGAAGAACGTGTACGAAATTTCTTCCGAGACGAACCAGAAGGGGTTCACCGTCGTCGCGGCAGTCCGGGAGTCGGACTGCATCAAGTGCAGACGGTGCGAGATCACCTGCCCCGATATGGCGCTGTGGATCGAGGAATAGAATAAGCGGACTGGCGGCGGGGCGGCGGAAGAAATTCCGGCCGCCCCTGTCCCGTTGACAATGAACGCCCGAAAAGGGCACAAGGAGGCTGAAGCAGTACAATGACACGGATTATCGGACTTCAGGACATAAAAAACGCGGCCGGGAGAATCGCCGGCAAGGTGCGGCGGACCCCCATCCTGCGGGGAGACAAGCTTGACGCCCTGTGGGGCGCGGAGGTCTACTTCAAGCCGGAGAATCTCCAGCTTACGGGATCCTTCAAGATCCGTGGAGCTACCAACAAGATCCTCTCCCTCACCGACGAGGAGCGGGCGAAGGGCATCATCGCCTCGTCCTCCGGGAACCACGCCCAGGGCGTGGCCTACGCGGCGAAGATGCTCGGCATCAAGGCCACCCTCGTCCTTCCCGAGAACGCCCCCAAGTCGAAGATCGAGGGAACGAAGGCCCTCGGCGCTGAAGTGGTCCTGTACGGCTTCGACTCCATTCAGCGCTACAAGAAGCTCTACGAGATCAAGGCGGAAAAGGGCTACACCCTTGTCCACTCATACAACGACCCGGAACTCATCGCGGGCCAGGGCACGTCGGGCCTCGAGATCATTGAAGACCTTCCCGACGTGGACACCGTGGTGGTTCCCCTCGGCGGCGGCGGTCTCCTCGCCGGCGTAGCCGCGGCCATCAAGGAGACACGGCCCTCCGTGAGGGTGGTCGCCGTGGAACCCGCCGGGATCCAGCGCTACGCCGAGAGCCGGAAGGCCGGGAAGCCCGTGGAGGTCCCCATGGGCGCCACCCTCGCCGACGGTCTTATGATCACCATGACCGGCGAACACAACTATCCCCTCATCGACAAGTACGTGGACGAGATCGTTCCCGCCTCTGATGAGTTTATCTACAAGGCTCTCATGGAGATCGTCTTCAAGAGCAAGCTGCTCGTGGAACCCTCGGCATCGGTGGGCGTGGCGGCGGCCCTCGAAGGCAGCTTCAAGGTCAAGCCGGGCGAAAAGATCTGCTTCTTCCTGTCCGGCGGCAACATCGACCCCGACAAGCTTTCGTCCTTCATAGCCCACGAAACGGCCTGAGACTGAAAAAGGCAGAGAAAAGCCCGGGATTTCCCGGGCTTTTTTCTGTCCCGTGCTGTACGCCATGTCTGATATATCCGGTTGACGGAATCCCCAAAACAAATTACGATGTATATGCACCGGAAAACACTATCTGAAGGAGGGAATTTCATGAAAAAGTTGTCCAAGATACTGGCGTTTCTTTCCATCGCGGCCCTTTTCGCCGCAGGCGCGGCCTTTGCGGCGCCCATGCAGCTCACCATGGGAACAGGCGGAACGGCTGGAACCTATTATCCCCTCGGCGGAGCCCTTTCCCAGATCATCAGCGATAATTCAGGCGGTACCGTCAACATTACCGCCCAGTCCACAGGAGCCTCCATCGAAAACATCAACCTTCTTGCCGCAGGGGACGTGGACCTCATCATCGTCCAGAACGACATGTCCGACTACGCCTACAACGGGACCGAGTTCTTCAAGGACCGGAAGATCGAAAACATCACCGCCATCGCCAGGCTCTATCCCGAGCACATCCAGGTCATCGCCTCCAAGGACAGCGGCATCAAGTCCATCGCCGACTTCAAGGGAAAGAATATCTCCGTGGGCGCTCCGGGAAGCGGAAACGAAGCCAACGTCCGCCAGATTCTTGACGCGTACGGTATCACCTATAATGACTTCAAGGCCCATTTCATTTCCTACGCCGAGACAACCGACCACTTCAAGGACCGCCTCGTGGACGCCTTTTCCTACACCACCGGCGCTCCCAACCCCTCGATCCAGGACATCAGCACCCTTCAGGACCTCGTCTTCGTTCCCATCGACGGCGAGATAAGGGACAAGCTCATCGCGAAGTACCCCTTCCTCGCGAAGGAAGTCATTCCCGGAAACACCTACCGGGGACAGGACCAGCCCGTGGAGACCGTTGCTGTCCAGGCGATCCTGGCGGTGCGGAAGGAACTTCCCGAGGACGTGGTCTACACCATGACGAAGGCCCTTTTCCAGAACCTTGAGGCTGTCGGCAATGCTCACCACAAGGGCAAGAGCATCCTTCTGAGCAAGGCTCTTGACGGCATTTCCATTCCCGTGCATCCGGGCGCTGCCAAGTTCTTCAAGGAAGCGGGGCTTATGAAATAGGCTGAGAACCATTTTCGGGAGGCCTTCCTGAGCGGAGGCCTCCCTTCGTGCTTTTCCTGAGGGGGGAGTGGGTGTTGAACAGAAAAATCCTCTTGTACTGCTTTTTTCTCCTTTCCTTTCTTGTCCTGTTCTGTTCCCCGGCCCACTTTCTCATGATCAGAAGCGCAGACGGCTCCCTTCTCGCCGCATATCCCTTGAGAGTCGGCGAGACGTTTTCGGTGAGGTACATTCATTCCGTACAGAAAACGCCCGTGCTGGAAGTGTTCCGTCTTGATTTCCGGGAGGGCATCGAGCTGAGAGAAACTGTCTACACGGATTTCGGGGCGGGGCTGCCGTATCTTCTGGAAGGAAACGAGGTTTTTGAGAGCGGGGGGGGGAAATTCCGGATATACGGAATAGGAAGGCATCTTCCGGACATTGTTTTCCGTGTCGGCCGGTTCGCGGATTACCGTCTTCTGTTCCGCGAAAGGGACATTCCTTTCACTCAATTTGAAGAGCCGGGAAAACCTCTTCGTTTCACAGGAGAGAAAGGTCCTTATATTTTTTCTTTTTTTTATTGATTCCCTGAGGAGGAACGGTCATGGTGGAAAACAACGATGTGAAACCGCAGCAGGAAATTTTTGATTCAACAGCGGCGGAAAAGGCAGCGGAGACAATTGATGTCGAAAAGATTCTCGAAAAATATGACCGGGAGTCGACTACCCGGACGCTCACCCCGTCCTGGACGGGCATCGTCAAGATTATCTGCATTCTTTTCTCCCTCTTCCAGCTCTATACCGCGGCTTTCGGGGTATACGAGGCCCAGATCCAGCGTTCCGTGCACCTTGCCTTTGTTCTCGTCCTCGTGTACCTTCTGTACCCGGCCAGGCTGAGCCAGAGAAAAACGGGCCTGAAGGTGACCGACGTGATTTTCGCAGCCCTCGGGCTGGCGGTTGGTGCCTACGTCGTCATCGAATACACCGACCTCATGATGAGGGCGGGACTTCCCACCACAGGAGACATCGTGTTCGGCGGCATCTGCATCCTGCTGGTGCTCGAAGCGTCCCGCAGGGTTGTCGGGCTCCCCATCACGATTGTCGGCATAGTCTTCCTCGCCTATGCCTACTTCGGGCCCTATTTCCCCGGGATGTTCGCCCACAGGGGATTCTCCTACACCAGGATCATCACCCACATGTACGTGACCACCGAGGGAATCCTGGGAATGCCCCTGGGAGTCGCCTCCACCTTCGTGTACCTCTTCATCCTCTTCGGCGCTTTCCTGCATAAAACCGGCCTGGGCAAATTCTTCATCGACCTCGCCCTGGCGGCCACGGGCCACAGGATAGGAGGTCCGGCAAAAGTCGCGGTTATGGCGAGCGGCCTTTTCGGCACCATATCGGGCAGCTCCGTGGCAAACGTCGTCACCACCGGCACATTCACCATCCCCCTCATGAAGAGCATCGGATACAAGGCAGAATTCGCCGGCGCCGTGGAGGCCGCGGCATCCACGGGAGGGCAGCTCATGCCCCCCATCATGGGAGCGGCCGCTTTCGTCATGTCCCAGTTCATCGGAATCAGCTATATCGAAATAGCCATCGCGGCAGCCCTTCCGGCAATTCTCTACTACCTCGCGGTGGGGCTCATGGTTCATTTCGAGGCAAAGCGGCTCGGTCTCAAGGGGATACCCAAGGAAAATCTTCCCCAGGTGAAAAAGGTTTTCGCCGAAGGATGGCACCTTCTTCTTCCGCTCTTTGTCATCGTCTATCTTCTCGTCAAGGGGTACACCCCCCTGAGAGCTGCTCTCGTCTGCATCATAGTGACGGTCGCCATCGCCATGCTGCGAAAGAACACCAGGCTCAATGGAAAGGACATCCTCGATGCCCTTGAGAACGGCGCCCGGTCGGCCATAGGCGTTTCGGCGGCCTGCGCATGCGCCGGGATCATCATCGGCGTGGTCACCCTTACCGGCGTCGGGCTCAAGATCGCCAACGGCATCGTGGTGCTCTCCGGCGGCAGCTTTTTCTTCACCCTTGTCCTCACCATGATCGCTTCCATCATCCTCGGCATGGGGCTTCCCACCACGGCGAAGTACATCGTGCTGGCGTCCATGGCGGCTCCCGCCATCATGAAGTTCGGCGTGCCCATACTGGCGGCCCATCTCTTCATCTTCTACTTCGGCATCGTCGCCGACCTCACTCCCCCTGTCGCCCTGGCGGCCTACGCCGGAGCGGGGGTGGCGGGAGGAGATCCCGTAAAAACCGGCTTCAACGGTCTGAAGCTTGCCCTGGCAGGCTTCATGATTCCTTACATCTTCGTCTACAACCCGGGGCTTCTCCTCATCGACACCACCCTCCCCGAAATTATCCTGATGATCGGGACCTCCCTGCTCGGGGCCTTTGCTCTCGCCCTTGGCGGCTCAGGATACTGGATGAGGAACCTCAACATTCTCGAGCGGATCATCTTCTTCGGAGCGGCGGTCACGCTCATTTTCCCGGGAGTTGTGACTGACTCCGTCGGAGTCGGGATAATGGCCGTCATGTGGTTCCTGCAGAAGCGTTCGGTGAAAAATCTGCCGCAGCAGTCCTGATCTTCCGTTTTCTGCCTATGCAGCAGGTCCTGTTTGCAGGACCTGCTTTTTTTTTTGGGGAGGGAGCCAAAATCAGGATACATTATACATATTGCTTTTCCCGGAGAGTACGTATAGAATATATTATGCATCAAATATAAGGGGCACTCTGTCAACATTTTAGTTCATCATTTTGGAGGGAATCGAATGGCAAGGGAATTCGGCGTCACCGAGTGCGAACCGGCAACCCAGGGAGAGGCGGTCCTGCGGAAAGCCACCAAGGAGTGCAGCTACCGTACGGAACTGGCTCCATTCTGGACCACGGCGATTGTCGTGCTGTCCTGCGTTTTCATCCTGTACCACCTGATCACCTCGCGGTTCGGCATGCCGCCCATGTTCAAGCACAGGGCCATCCATCTCGGCTTCATCCTCTGCCTTGTCTGGATGTACTACCCCGCGTCGAAACGGTCGATCCAGTCAAGGCCCAGCGCCGTCGACATGGTGCTTATCGCGGCTTCCATCGCCGTCTGCGGCTACACGGTCTTCAACGTCGACGCCTTCGCTCTCCGGGGGGGCGTGGCTCTCCAGAGGGACTACTATTTCGGTGCGGTGGCCATTCTCCTCGTTCTGGAGGCCTGCCGGAGAGTCGCGGGAAAGGGCCTGCTTATCCTGGCCATCGTTTTCCTTCTCTATGCCCTTCTCGGGCGGCATATCCCAGGGGTTCTTTCCCACAGAGGATATACCATAGAGAGAATCATCTACCAGATGTACCTGACCACGGAAGGGATCTACGGCCTCCCCATCGGCATCGCGGCCACTTACCTGGTCCTTTTCATCGTCTTTTCCTCCTTCCTTGAGAAGAGCGGGCTCGGTACCCTCTTCAACGACGTCTCCCTCGCCCTCGGCGGCAGGCTCGTCGGCGGTCCCGCCAAGGTGGCCGTCATCGGCAGCGGCCTCGTGGGCATGATCAGCGGCAGCGCGGCCACCAACGTCGCGACTTCCGGAGCTTTTACCATCCCTCTCATGAAAAAGATCGGCTACAAGCCCTACTTTGCCGGGGCCATCGAAGCCGCTGCCTCCACGGGCGGCCAGATCATGCCCCCCATCATGGGCACAGGAGCCTTCATCATGGCGGAATTCCTGGGTGTCCCATACATCTCCATAGCGGCGGCGGCCATCATTCCCGCCGTTCTGTACTTCGCCGCCGTCTTCTTCCAGGTCGACCTCAGGGCGAGGAAAATCGGCCTGAAGGGCATGGCCAAGGAAGATCTTCCCGACGTGAAGAAGACCGTCCTGCGGTACGGCCACATGTTCCTGCCCATCGTCATTCTCGTCGTCCTGCTCATGCAGCATTTCACGCCTCTCTACGCCGCTTTTTATTCGATTCTCGTGACCTGGATCCTTTCCTTTCTGAGGAAGGAAACCCGCATGGGCGTCGACAAGCTCATTCCGCTCGCGGTTTCGTCGGCAAGGTCCTGCCTGAGCCTCAGCGTGGCCATGGCCAATGCGGGGTTCGTGGTGGCCGTCCTGTCCATGACCGGAATAGGCATCATCCTCGCAGACAACATCGTCGCCCTTTCACACGGAAGCCTCTTCGTCACCCTGGTGCTCTGCATGGTGGTCTCCATCGTCCTCGGCATGGGGCTCCCGACGAGCGCATGCTACATTATCGCCGCCACCATCGCGGTCCCCATTCTTCACGAGATGAAGGTTCCCGGTCTCCAGGCCCACTTCTTTGTCTTCTACTTCGCCTGCCTTTCGACGGTTACCCCTCCGGTGGCCCTGGCCTCCTACGTCGCGGCCGGCATGTCCGGCGCCGGGACAAACGAAGTCGGCTGGGCAGCCTTCAAGCTGGCCCTCGCAGGGTTCATCGTCCCCTTTTTCTTCATCTACGCGCCTGCCATCCTGCTTATCGCTGACAGCGCCGCGGTTATCGCCTGGGCAGCCGTTTCAGGCCTTCTGGGGGCAGCCCTGCTTTCGGTCGCCGTGGAGGGATTCCTGTTTATCCGGCTTCCGTGGCTGCTCCGCATCGTCTTTTTTGCGGCGGCATTGTCCCTCATCGCCCCCGGTCTCAACTCGGACCTGATCGGTTTTGGCCTTACCGCGGCAGGGCTTGCGGGAACCCTTATTCTTCGGAAGAAATACGGAGGCACCCGGGATAATGAACCCGGTACAATGTAACAGACCGCAGCAAATGCACAAAAATGTGGGGTAATCCCACAAAGACGGGCAAAGCCCAAAAGGAGGATGAAACATGTTGAAAGGAAGAAAGATGATTCTGGCAGTTGGGGTTCTTGCGCTGTTCCTGTTCAGCGGCGCCGCGTTCGCCGTAACCCACATCACCATGGGAACGGCCGGCGTGGGCGGAATGAACTATCCCGTCGGGATGGCCATGGCCAAGATCTGGAATGCCAACATCAAGGACATGAAAGCCGTCGCCATCGCTACCGCAGGCGCCGTCCAGAACATCGACATGATCCGGACGAAGGACATCGAAGTGGCGGTCTGCAGGGCCAACGAGGCCTACCGTGCCTTCAACGGCATCGAGAAGTACGAGGGCAAGCCCCATTCCTGGCTCCGTGCCCTTACCGGCGGCGTCATGTTCGACGCCAAGACGGTGGTGGCCCTGAAGGACGAGGGCATCAAGTCCATTAAGGACTTCAAAGGCAAGAGAGTCGCCGTCGGACCCGTTGGAAGCGGCGGCGAGCTTGACGCCCGGGAAATCCTCGCGGCCTACGGCCTGACCTACAAGGACATCACCCCCGAGTACGTGGAAGCCAGCCAGGCCGTCGACATGATGTCCGACGGACTGATCCAGGGCGCCATCCTCGGCTTCACTCCCGGCGCCTCCGCCATCAGCGAACTCATGGTCACCGGCAAGGTCATCATTCTTCCCATCGAGGAAGAGGGATACCAGGCCCTGAAGAAGATCAACCCCCTCATCGACAAGAGAGTCCTGAAGGCCGGAACCTACCCGAACCAGGACTATGACGTGGAAACCTGCGGCGACCCTGCCGACCTCATCATTACCAGGGAAGATATCCCCGAGGACCTCGTCTACCAGATGACCAAGTCCCTCTATGAGAACCTCGATGGAGTCCGCAGCGTGGCGGCGGCAGTCCGCGGCTTCGGTCCCGATCTTGTGGCCGAACCCGACAAGATGCTGATTCCCTACCATCCCGGCGCTCTCCGCTACTTCAAGGAAGCCGGAATCCTGAAGTAAGACAGACCTGCTTCAAGAGATGCGAAAAACCCCGGGGGGAATCTCCGGGGTTTTTTTGCATCCCCATGCCCCGTACCCCCCGGGATGGTCTCCTGCCGGAAACGGGTATAATCAATACACGGTCCTGCGGAACAACGGAAAGGGGAGACCAGTGCTTGAAAATACTTGTCAGTGCGTGCCTTCTGGGCGTGAACTGCAGATATGACGGAGGAGGCGCTTTGAATAACAGCGTTCTTGCGCTGATGGAACGGCATGAGCTGATTCCCGTCTGCCCGGAAATTCTGGGGGGGCTTCCCACGCCGAGGGAACCTGCGGAAATATCCGTCGGCAGGGTCCGGACCATCAGCGGAATTGACGTGACGGAGCAGTACGGGAGAGGAGCCGCCGAGTCGCTTCGTCTTGCGCTCCTGTTCGGTTGCTCCGCCGCCCTTCTGAAGGAGAGAAGCCCGTCCTGCGGAGCGGGCATGGTCTATGACGGAACCTTCTCCGGAAAACTGGTGCCCGGCGACGGTTTCACGGCCAGGCTGCTCCGGAGCAGGGGAATACGGGTTATTCCGGAAAGCGGGATCGGGGAGCTGTAGCGGGGAGCTGTACCGTCAGGTCAAGGGGGATAGGGACCGGGTGTCCCCATCCCCCTTGACGTTTCTGGACCCGGGGCTTCTTTTTCCTCCTTTTATTCCTCGGGCGGAAGGGCCTTGGTGAGTTCCGGAATGAAGGAGACCGAGACGGGCTCTCCCTCGGCGAAGATCTGCCGGGCGTCCGGGTTGTCCACCTGGACGAGGATTTCCCCCATCTCGGTGGAGACGAAGGATTCAATGCTGTGTCCCAGGTACACGTTGGTGGTTACCTTTCCGTCGAGGATGCCTTCTCCCGGAGGAAGAAGGGTCAGCGACTCCGGGCGGCACATGACCAGGGCGGAATCTCCGGCTTTGAGGTCCGGGGAGAACCGGGGAAGAGTGAAGGTTCTCCCCCGCACCCTGACGGTGCAGTGTTCGTCCACGCCGGCCACCTCGGCGGGAAGGAAGGCCACCTTGCCGATGAAGCCCGCCACGAAGGCGCTTGCAGGATCGCGGTAGACCTGGTGGGGCGATCCGATCTGCACGATTTTTCCTTTGTTCATGACGATGATCCTGTCGGAAAGGCTCATGGCCTCCACCCGGTCGTGGGTCACGTAGGCGGCGGTGATGCCGAGGGATTTCTGGATGCGGCGGATCTCCACCCGCATCTGCTCCCGGAGCAGGGCGTCCAGGTTCGACAGGGGTTCGTCCAGCAGGAGGACCGCCGGCTCAACGATGAGGGACCGGGCCAGGGCGACCCGCTGCTGCTGACCTCCCGAAAGGCGGGAAGGGGGGCGTTTGGCAAGGGTGTCGAGGCCCACCATGCCGAGAAAGCGCATGACCTTTTCGCTGATCTCCTTCTCCGGCATTTTTCTGAGCCGGAGACCGTAGGCCACGTTGTCGAAGACGTTCATGTGGGGGAAGAGCCCGTAGCTCTGGAAGACCATGGCGGTGTCCCGCCTGTTGGGAGGAAGGTAGGTGATGTCCTCGCTCCCTATGAGGACCCGGCCCCTGGTGGGCAGCTCGAACCCGGCGATCATGCGCAGCGTGGTGGTCTTGCCGCACCCCGAGGGTCCGAGAAGGGTGACCAGCTCGCCGGGGGCGATGACGAAGTCCGCCTGCTCCACGGCGGTGATGTCCTTTCCGGACTGGGGATCCTGGAACACCTTCCACACGTTTTCAAGGGTGACTGATTTCGAAATGTTTTCCATGGTTTGTCCCACCTCAGATGCTCATGGTCTTTGCGAGATTTTCGTTCTTTCTGACCACCAGCCGGAGAAGCCCGAAAGTCAGAAGGACGATCACGATGAGCGTCGTCGCGAGGACGCTCGCCAGGCCGAACCGCAGGTTTTCCGAGAAGTTGTAGATGAGGACGGTCAGGTGGTACCACTTGGCGGAGATGAGGAAGATGACCGCGCTCACGGCCGTCATGGAGCGGACGAAGGTGTAGGAGAGGCTCGAGATGAAGGCAGGCCGTATGAGCGGGAGGACGATGGTCCGGAACACCGTGGGGGTATCCGCGCCGAGGTCCGAGGCCGCCTCCTCGATGGCCGGGTCGATCTGCTTCAGTGAGGCGAGCCCTCCCTCCACGCCCACGGGAAGTTCCCTGATGACGTAGTTGATCACGATGATGGCCGCCGTGCCCACAAGGATGAGGGGGGCCTTGTTGAAGGCCAGGATGTAGCTGATGCCTACCAGTGTACCGGGGAGGGCGAATGGGGTCAGGATGAGCATGTCGAGCAGCCGCTTGCAGGGAAATTTCTTCCTGGCCAGCACGAGGGCGGCGATCATGGCCAGAATGCCCGCTATGGGCGTGGCGGCTCCGGCGAGGGTCAGGGTGTCAAGGAGCACCCTCCATCCCCGTTCGAAGGCCTCCCTGAAGTTGGCCAGGCTGAATGTGTAGTCAATGCCCCAGTTCTTCACGAAACACCCGGCGATGATGGTTCCGTAGAGGCTGAAGAGGAAGAGGACGATGAGGACCATCAGGGTGACCAGGATGCGCTTCACTCCCGGCGACACGAGCTCCGTCATGCGGCCTGAGGGTTTTCCCGTGACGGTGACGTAGGATTTGCGGCTCACCCAGTACCGTTGGGCCAGAAAGGCCGACAGGGTGGGCAGGAGGAGCAGAAGGGAAAGGGCGGCCCCGTGCCCCAGGCGGTTCATTCCCGTGACCTCCATGTAGGATTCCACGGAAAGGACCCGGAAGCTCCCGGAGAGGATCAGGGGATTCGCGAAATCCGCCAGGGAGTTGGTGAAGACCAGGAGCCAGGAGCTGAGCAGCCCGGGCACCGAGAGGGGGAGGGTCACCGTTTTGAAGGTCTCCCACCGGGTGGCCCGGAGGTTCAGCGCCGCGTCCTCCAGAGTGGAATCGATGGCTTCGAGGATGCCCACCATGGTGAGGAAGGCGATGGGGAACATGCCCATGGTCTGGACAAGGGTCAGCCCCCCGAGGCCGTAGATGGTGAAGTTCTCCAGGCCGAGGATCTGTTTCGTGATAAGGCCGTTGTTGCCGAAGAGCAGGATGATGGACAGGGTGAGGGAGAAGGGGGGCGAGATGATGGGGAGGGTCGCCATGGCTGAGAAGAATTTCTTCCCCCGTACTTTTGTCCTCGAAATGACGAAGGCGAAGAGAAATCCCACCATGGTGGAAGCTGTGGCGGTGAAGGCCCCCAGGGTGATGCTGCCCTTCAGGGCGGTGACGTACTGCCTCGTGGTGAGGATGGATTTCCACGTTTCCAGGGAGAATTTTCCGTCCTGCAGGAAGGTCAGCCGGACCGCCTCGAAGAGGGGATAGGCCACGAAGACGCCCACGAGAGTGAACAGGCCGAGGATGACATAGCCGGTGATGGGGTCCCTGCTGTAGCCTGCCACGGCGAAGACCGCGGCGAAGAGGACCAGGGCGAGGAGAAAGAGTCCCCGCAGAAGGAAAAGAAACCGGTCGAACCCCCCGGGAGAGAAGAGAAACACGGCCGTTCCCGTGACGTCGCCGGTCTCGCCGTCGTGGGCCGGGGCGAAGAGGACCCGCCGCTCCTCCCCGCCGAGAAGGAACCGCTGTTCGGGCTGGTAGATTTCGTCGTACATGGCGCTCTCTATTCCCCTGGCGAAATCCGGGTCCTTCCCGTGGTGTGCGAAGAAGTCCCCGAGGCCGGGTGTGGGGGCAAAGACTTTCATGCCGCCCTCGTCCTCAGGGAAGCCCTTGAGGAAAAGGAGGTCGAACTCCCGGGACGGGCCGCTGATCCGGCGGATCCAGCCGCCGATGGCCTCGTCCTTTGAGGGAACGGAGCCCATGGCGGCCTCGGCGGCTTTTTTGTAATGGTTTTCGGCAATGGCGCCGAAGGAACCCGCCAGGGCGTTGTACATCCAGAAGAGCAGGGCGGCGAAAAGCAGAACGGAGAGGGCCAGGGAGAGGAACTTTCTTGAAGGAATGGTCATCTCCTCCTTTCCGGTGAAAGAATGAAGGGGTCCCGGGCAGGACCCCTTCCAGTTTCCCGATTGCAGGCAAACTTTACCTGGAGGCGCCGATTTCCTTGTTCCACCGGTCGAGGAGCCTGCCCTTGTTGGCGGCGTCCCAGACGTCGTCCTGGTTGACCAGCTTCATCTTCGAGAAGGAGAAGCCTGTCTCCACCGGGGAAGCCTTGTCGCTCAGGGGAATGACGTACCACGTGGCGATGATGTCCATGGCGGACTGGCCGAGGATCCAGTCATAGAGCTTTTTCCCGTTCACGGGGTCCGGACCGTCCTTCAGGAGGGAGAGGGCGGCGGTCTCGAAGCCCGTTCCGTCGGAAGGAACGGCGATTTCGATGGGGGCGCCTTCCACCTTCAGCTTGACCATGTCGTGGAGGTAGCCGATGGCCACGGGGATCTCGCCGATGGCACAGTTCTTGCCGGGGGCGGAGCCGGACTTGGTGTACTGGTCGATGCTCCTGTCCAGCTTCTTGAGGAACTCGAAGGCCTTGTCCTCGTCGTTGCCGAAGACCCGGATCAGGGTGGTGACCATGTTGTAGGCCGTTCCGGAGGTGCCGGGGTTGGCGACCCGGACCTTCTTCTCATACTCGGGTTTCACGATGTCGGCCCAGGATGCGGGCAGGGGAAGGTTCAGCTCGGCGGACCGGTTTGTGTTGATGCAGAAGGCGATGGGGCCCACGTACAGGCCGATCCAGAATTTCTCGGGATCCCTGAACTGGTCGGGGATGGAGCCCGCCATGCGGGAATTGTAGGGAGCCGTCAGTCCCTTGTTTTTTGCGTCGATGTGGAGGGTGCCCACGCCGCCCACCCAGATGGACGCCTGGGGGTTGGCCTTTTCGGCCTCGATCCGGGCCACCGCCTCGCCTGAGGACAGGCGGACCCATTCCACCACGATGCCGGTTTCTTTTTCAAACTGCTCGAAAAGGGCCTTCGCCAGGGGTTCCTCCATGGTGGTGTAGGCTTTCACCTTTTCGGCGGCGAGGGAATTCCCCGCGATCATAGTGACGCACAGCAGAACGAGAACAGCCAGGACAACGATTTTTTTCATTTGTTCATCTCCTCCTGTAGTTTGCGGGCAGCCTCCGGTTGCGCTGTCTCCGCCTGAGTATAGAAAGGGAAGGGGTGCCTGTCAATTCTTCCCTTCCTTTGTGCCCGTGTATTTCAGGGAGACTGTTCCACCCATGGAAAAGGAGAGCCGGATCCCCTCTCCGGCCAGGGAAAACCGTTCCAGTTCAAGGAACCCCACCGTCCCGTCCATGGTCACCTCGTCGGAGACCTGCCTGCCCCGGACCGCCTCTCCGAGGGAGGCCAGGGCTTTTTCCCGGAGTTCCCCCAGGGGGAAGACGAGGGTTTCCCCGATCTCCTTCGCCAGGAGCGGCCTGACGATCCAGGATGCCATCCGCATCAGTCCCCGGGTGGAATCCTCGTCGAAGTCCACCCCCTCGACGCGCAGAACCTGGTCCTCTTTCGAATAGACCGGTTTTCCCGTCAGGTAGACCGTTCCCTTCAGCGGAGCGCCGAAAGGAGCCGTTCCGGAGATCTCCGCCGCTGCCGCCAGTTTTTCCCCGCTGCCGAAGAGGGATATTTTCCCGACGGAGACCCGGCCTCCGCCGGGGAGGTCGAGGGGATCCAGGGGACGTCCCGAGAGAAATTCCTCGAGAGCCCTGTATGAGACGCTGGCGTCCAGGTTGAGCAGGACCCCCGGATCGAGACCGGGCGGCATGGACGAGAGTTCGGGAAGGGGCCGGGGAGGAGCTGCCCCTTCCGGGGTGCCCGATGAGACCGTGAGAAGGCACCGGAGGGCGATGTGGGCGGAGAGGATTCCCCCCTTCGCCGCAAAGGGGGGCATGGCCACATCGAGGGGGCGGACCGAAAGAACCAGCCGGGGGGAATCGGTCAGCGGGATGGGGGCGTTCAGGCTCTCCCACTGTTCCCGGGCGCGCTCCTTCAGCCGGGCGGACCGGTTGATCTCCTCCTCGGCCCGGCGCAGGAGGTCCCCGGAGCGTTCTTCGAGGATGGAGGAGAGGAAACGGGCGATCCCGACCTTCTGGCCGAGGATGGTGACGGCCGGCTTTTCCTTCCATTCCACGGCCAGGGAGCCGGCGAGGCGGATCTTCCAGTCCCTGTCGATGGTCGGCTTCACTTCGAGCCTGATCCTGCCGCCGCCGAAAATCTCCTGCTTTGTGCTCGAGGAGATGCCGAGTATGTTCCCCTTCCACCGGACGAGGCTTTCAAACCTGAAGGGAAGGGTGACCCTGGCCCTGCCGTTTTCCAGCGAAACTGAGACCGGTCCCGTCCGTTCCACGAGCACGTCGGCCGCCGATTCCCCGTAACTGTCGTCCAGCTTCTGCCCCTTCACGTTGTAGAGGGGGTTTCCCAGGGCGTTCCCGAGGAGACGCTCCGCCTCCGCCGCTGTGATGCTCAGAGGGACGGAGAGGAAGGATTCGGCGGGCGGGGCGGAGGGCAGTTCCTTCTCGATGGCAGGAGGGGCCACCGGGGAAAGGACGACCTCCTTTTCCTCAGTCGTGGCGGAGACGATGAAAAACGCAAGGGACCCGAGAACGCATGCCAGGACGGCAGACAGCCATTTTTTCATGGAAATACCTCTCAGCGGAAAATTCGTTTTCTTTTTTCCATCCATTATACTCCGAAAGAGAGCCCTGCCGGAAGAATGCGTCCCGGTCCCGGGACCGGGGGACCGTAATGAATCCGCGGGCACCGGCGACGCTCCCCGTCGCCTGCGGGTACGGACGTGCGGGCCGTCATTGACAATCACCTTCCACCGGATACAATGAGTGCTGCGGGAACAGATGCCGGGAATCATGCGCCGCTTTTCCGCCGGCGTTCTGCCCCGGGCAATGGGTATGTACGGAGGCCTTCAGCGGGAATATCCTGCGCTGGGGGTCATTTTTCTTCTGAACGAAGGAGAGAGAAAACGATGGAGCAGCTCTTTGAAGGTTTTCTTGCCATCACGGCAAAACAGGCGGTGATGATGGGGGTGGGAGCGGTCCTGCTCTACCTGGCCATAGCGAAGGAGTACGAGCCGTCCCTGCTGCTCCCCATGGGGTTCGGGACGCTGCTGGTGAACATCCCGTTTTCATCGGCCCTGACGCAGATGGCGGGGGACCACCTCCAGCACGGGGCCCTGAGCATCCTTTTCGACGCGGGCATTGCCAACGAAATGTTCCCCCTGCTGATATTCATCGCCATCGGCGCCATGATCGACTTCACCCCCCTGTTCCAGAACCCTGTGACCTTTATCTTCGGAATCACGGCCCAGGCAGGAATTTTCCTCACCATGGGGCTGGCCCTTCTCTTCGGCTTCGACCTGAAGGAAGCGGCCTCCATAGGCATCATCGGCGCGGCGGACGGTCCCACGTCCATCTATGTTTCCGCCAAGTTCGCCCCGCACCTGCTGGGTCCCATTTCGGTGGCGGCCTATTCCTACATGGCCCTGGTCCCGGTGATCCAGCCGCCGGTGATCAGACTGCTCACCACCTCCGAAGAACGGAAGATCCCCATGCCCTACCATGAAAAGCCCGTTTCAAGGAAGATGAAAATTCTCTTCCCCATCGGGGTCACCCTCGTCGCGGGAATGTTCGCGCCCCCGTCGGCCTCCCTCATCGGTTTCCTCATGTTCGGCAACCTGCTGCGGGAGAGCGGCGTGGTTGACAGGCTCGCGAAGGGGGCCCAGAACGAACTGGCCAACATCGTCACCATCCTCCTGGGGCTTGCCATCTCGGCCACCATGACCGGGGAGCGGTTCATCCAGCCCCAGACGATCCTCATCCTCTCCATGGGACTCGTGGCCTTCATCCTGGACACGGCGGTGGGGGTGCTTTCGGCGAAGGCGATCAACCTGTTCAGGAAACAGAAGCTGAACCCCATGATCGGCGCGTCGGGCATCTCGGCCTTCCCCATGTCCGCCAGGCTCGTGCAGAAAATGGCGGCGGCGGAGGACAGGAATAACTTCATTCTCATGCATGCCGTGGGAGCGAACGTGTCGGGACAGATCGGCTCGGTGCTCGCGGGAGGACTGCTGCTGGCGTTCCTGGGGTAGAGCAATTTTAGGCAGCGGGGAGCGGCAACGCCCCTCTGCAAGAATTCGCTTTGGTCTTTTGAGGCAGAGCAAAGAAAAGGGGCCGTTTCCGGCGGTTGTGCCGGGAAGCGGCCCCTCTCTTTTCTGCCCCGGGAATCAGAAGTACAGCTCGTACTCCTGGGGGGTGGGGGCGTTGTACACGTACTCCGCCTCCTCGGTCTTTCTTTTCGTCCACAGCTCGAGCAATTTCTGGGGGAAGGCGGGGGCCAGGTAGCCGTTGTCCTTCCGCAGCCCCTCGAGTACGGAGAAGAGGTTCAGCGGGAAGACCTTGTCCTCCTTCGCCTCGGGGCTGTCGAACCCTGCCGCCACGGGGTCGGCGTTCCTGAGGATTCCGTCGGCCCCGGCGAGGACCATGGCGGAGAGCATGTAGTGGATGTTCGCCGAGGCGTCGCCGGTGCGGTATTCTATCCTGACCTCGTCGCTCTTCAGGTATCCCGGAATGCGGACCGCGGCGCTTCTGGATCCCTTGGCGAAAGTGGCGCTGATGGGGGCTTCGTACCCGGGGACAAGGCGGCGGTAGCTGTTGGTGCCGGGGTTGGTGAAGGCGAGAAGGCTTCCCGTGAGGCTGTGTTCGAGGAGCCCCGCCGTATAGGCCAGGGCCTCCCGGGAAAGCCCGTGAAGGCCGTCGCCGGGGAAGAGGGATTTTCCGCCCTTTTCGAGGTACTGGTGGACGTGCATTCCGCTGCCGGGCATTTTGTAGAGGGGCTTGGGCATGAAGGTGACGGCGAGGCCCGTCTCCTCCGCCACGGTCCGGATGATCCACTTGGCCACACAGACGCTGTCGGCGGCCCTGACAAGATCCATGAAGTCAAGCTCGATCTCGAGCTGGGAGGCACCGACCTCGTGGTGGTGGTACTTCACGGGTATTCCCGCCTGCTCCATTATGCGGACGGTGCGGTTCCGGAAGTCGAGGTACCGATCCTCGGGGGGAAGCTTGTGGTACCCCTTGTGGGGACCGAAGCGGGGAACGGAGGCGTATTCTTCTCCAAGGCCTTCGGAGGAGCCGATTGAATAGCC
>Ga0334889_1001250_pt1 | contig 34694 bp, 23 predicted proteins | sample GraSluR1_MG_2_FD_207222 | JGI IMG/M metagenome (GOLD analysis project Ga0334889, IMG submission 207222) | Sludge microbial communities from methane-producing bioreactor in Wageningen University, Netherlands - Granular Sludge_8_08-R1 | ecosystem: Engineered > Bioreactor > Anaerobic > Unclassified...
CGTGCACCACGATTCTCCGCAGCGGTCCGGGGAACTTTTCCGACGTCGTTTCTCCGGTCAGCACGATGATCTCGTCGAAGACGATGTTCCTCTTCTGCGGAACTTCCCTGCTTTCAACGACGTCGTAACTCGCGTTGCTCTTCATTCTGGTGACGAAGAACACGCCCTTGTCGTTCCATCTCCGGAACTGTTCGTAGTCGATGTACCCCCTGTCCACCGCCACGATGGAGCCGGGCTTGAGGTCGAGCTGTTTCGACTCGTTGTTGTCGTGCCGTTTTGCGTCCGTGATCGAGATGAAAGACGGCATGTAGTCGTCGTGGTCGAGCAGCACGTGTACCTTCACTCCGCCCTTTGTTCTCCTGTAGTTCGCCCACGGAAAGAGCGACAGGCAGAGGCTGATGGTGGTCGAATCGAAGGAGAAGAGCCTGTTCTTGAAGCGGAACTTCGCCTTTCTGTGCCCCAGTCCCGTGGTCGAGCGGAAGTGGTTGTTCAGAGTCCAGAAGAACTCTTCGAAGAGAGCGGCGGGACGATGGGCGTTCGCATAGGAGAGAGAGGAGCGGCTCGGCGCTTTCTTCAGCCCGATGTGGGACATCATCCCGTTGCAGCAAGCCAGGCCGTTGACTATCTCGCGAAGCGAATCGGCCTTTGCGAGATGGCAGAAGAGCATGGATACGAGCTGCGTCTTTGATTCAAAGCCTTTGGCGTTTTTCTCCGCCTCGTGTTTGGCCACCAGGTTGTCAAAGTTCACCGCGGTGCGGATGGTCGAAAGTATTTGACTGAACAGACTCGCTGCCTTTATCATTTGGCTTGCCCCCTTTTTTTGTTTTGAGATCTTTTTGTGTTGGCAAACCAATGATATCTCAAAGCCGGGGGGCTTTTTAATTTTTCAGAAACCTATTTTGGACAAGAGTGGCCCTTTATAGATATCAGACGAAGAGGCGCGCGCACGTTTCTTCGCCTTCGATTTCAACGCGGGGAGACTCCCCCCTCTTGATTTTTCGCCACGTTACGGACCGAACGCGCCGGGAAACTCTTTTTCGAGGATTTCTCCGAGCGCGGCGAGTTCATTGCGCAGCCGCTCGAAGAGGACCGGCAGCAAATCCGCCTGCGCATTCTTTCCGGCGTTTTCAATTTCGAAAGCGATCTCGCGAAGGACGGGCGCGCCCAGGTTTGCCGCCATCCCCTTCATGGAGTGCCCTCCTTGCCAGACCTCCTCGAATTCGCCGTCGTTCATCGCCCGGTGCGCTTTTTCAAGCGCGTCGGGGAAGTCCTGAAGAAAATCGTGAACAAGTTCGCACGCAAGCTTCTCGTCGCCGAAAAGGCGGTCCAGAAACCGGGCTCTGTCGAAATGCTCCTGCGGCGCAACCGCGTCCTCTTCAACAGCCGACGAAGAGACGTCCCCCGATCCTGTCGCAGGGAAAGAGTCCTCGCGAAGCCATCTTCCAAGCACTTCCGAAAGCGCGCGCGGCGTCACCGGCTTGGAGATGTAGTCGTCCATTCCAGCCTGGATGCAGCGCTCGCGGTCGCCTTGCATCGCGTTGGCCGTCATCGCCACCACCGGAACGTTCCTGTTGGGGTTGTCGTCTCCGAGCGCGCGGATGTGCCGGGCGGCCTCGAAGCCGTTCATCACCGGCATCTGCACGTCCATGAACACCAGATCGTACTGCGTCGTCCGCAACAATTCCAATGCCTCTTCGCCGTTCTCCGCCACCTCGGCGCCCAGCCCCAGCTTCCCGAGGATTCCCAGCGCGACTTTTTGGTTGATCCGGTTGTCCTCCACCAGGAGAATACGCTTTCCGACAAACTCCGGCCGCTGAACGAACTCGCCCGGCGACGATACGCCGACCTTCCGCGTCCGCTCGGCGAGCATGATCTGAAGAAGCAGGCGAAGGTCTTGATGGCGTATCGGCTTGGGGACGCACGCGGCGAATCCTCCGGACTCGTAGCGGCGCGCGGCCTCCGCATCGCATCTCGAGAGCATCATCACAAGCAGCGTCTCGTTGAAACGCCGCTCCCTGCGAATGCTCCTTCCAAGCGCATCTCCGTCGATCGACGGCATATGCAGGTCGATCAGCGCGAATCGGAACGGATCTTCCTCCCGAAGTGCGGTCTCCATCGCCTGAAGAGCCTCCGCAGCGTTGGACGCCTCGAAGGGACGCATCCCCCAGAGCTTCAGAAAGTTCCGCAGAATCTCGCGTATCGTCCGGTTGTCGTCCACGACGAGAATGCGCACCTCCTGCAAGGCGGTCTCCGAAAAGGCGCTCCGCTCCATCTGCTGTCTTTCGAACGGCAACAGGACGGAGAACTCCGACCCCGGACCGCCGGGAGCGTCTTTGCATCGCGAGGGAGAAGGGCTCTCCGCGGAGATCTCTCCGCCCATCATCTCCACAAGTTGCTTGGAAATCGCCAGCCCCAGACCGCTGCCTCCGTACACACGGGCCGTCGAAGATTCCGCCTGCGCGAACGTGGCGAAAAGCCGGCGTTGCTTTTCCTCCGATATTCCGACGCCCGTGTCCCGCACGCGAAAAAGAAGCACAACGTCGTGCGCGGCTCTTTCTTCGAGCGACACTGTCACCTCCACCTCGCCCTCCTCCGTGAACTTGATCGCGTTTCCGGCGAGGTTGATCAGGATCTGCCGCAACCTCCCGGGGTCGCCGACGAGCAGCGGAGGGATGGAAGGCGCCGCGGAACACTCGAACCGCAGCCCTTTGTCGCGGGCGCGGAAGTTCATCATCGCGGAAAACTCATCCAGAATATCGCGGAGATCGAACGGAATCTTCTCCAGTTCCAGTTTACCGGCCTCTATCTTCGAGAAATCGAGAATATCGTTAAGAAGCCCGAGGAGCGACTCAGCGCTGCTTTGTATCATCTCGGCGAACGATCGCTGTTCGTCGGTCAGGCCGCTGTCCAGCAGCAGCGCCGTCATCCCCAGCACGCCGTTCATGGGGGTGCGTATCTCGTGGCTCATATTCGCCAGAAATCCGCTCTTTGCTATATTCGCCAGCTCCGCCTCCGCCGCCATTCTGTTGGCCTGCGCCATGGCATAGTCCACCTCCCAGAGCGAGGCGCGCAGCTCCTCTTCGACCTCTTTTCTGTCGGTGACGTCGTGAATGATCGAAAAAAGGACGGACCGCCCCTGCGAACGAAGAGGGGTCGAGTGCACTTCGACGGATCGTACACACCCGTCGGAGAGACGGTGGTTGAAGTAAAAGCAGTTCTGCTCCCCTGTCAGCGCCTTCTGCATCAAGGGAAAAACCTCGCCGTGAGGAAGGACGTTGATATCCGTGATGCGCATGGATGCAAGCGCATCCTGCTCGTACCCGTAAAAGCGGGCGGCGGAAGCGTTCGCCTTGAGTATCCGTCCGTTTTCGTGGTCTATCAGAAGCATCACGGATGTGTTCTTCTCGAAGATATCGCGAAAGATGTCTTCGTACCGTTCATACTGATTCTCGCCCATAAAAAAACCTCCTCGGCAGTGTACAACGGGAACGGCGCCTCCGCCGGGCGCATTCCTGAACCATTACCTTGCTCCGTGTTTTACGACGTCGAAAGAGAACGCCCCCGTCATCTCCGCCCCTTCTCCATCGCTTCCTTCAGCCTGCCGAACTCGAATTCCATCTTGCGGAAAGAGACGGACGCCGCCTCCGCGTCTCCCGCCTTCGCAGCCTTCTCCGTCTCGAAGGCGACGGCGCGGAGCGCTTCTCCGCCCACGCTCGCCGAAGTCCCCTTGACCGTGTGCGCATGCCTTCCCGCGCTCGCGAGGTCGCCCGAAGCAAGCGATGCCGCAAGCGCGCCGAACTCGTCCGGAATGTCCTCCAGGAATTCCGCGGCGATCTCCTCGGTCAGATCCTCGTCTCCGTCAAGACGATGCAGGAGAACGGATCTGTCCCAGACGATTCCCTCCGGAGTCGCCGACTCGTCGCACACCGGCGCCTCCTCAGGGATTTCAACGCTCTGCATGGGGCAGGCACTTTCCAGAAGCGGAAGCCACTTTTCCAGCATCTTCGCCAGAGCGGATCGCGAAACGGGCTTGGCGATATAGTCGTTCATACCTGCCTCAAGACACTTCTCCCGGTCGCCCTTCATCGCATTCGCCGTGACCGCGACAATGGGAACATCCCGCATTGCTCCCTCCATCGCCCGAATCCTCCGTGTGGTCTCGTACCCGTCCATCCGGGGCATCAGGCAATCCATCAGGACCACGTCGTACCGGATACGAGCCAGAGCTTCAAGCGCTTCCACACCGTCGGCCGCGGCATCCGCCCGCACGTGCAGCTTTTCAAGCATCCCCAGGACAACCCGGCGGTTCGTGGCGTTATCCTCCACAAGCAGAACCCGGACAGCCCCGTCTGCGGAAAGAGACCGCTTTCCGGCGATCTCGTCCGATTCCGCTTCGCTTCCGGTCTGTTTTTCAAAAGCGGCGGTGAACCAGAACTCGGCCCCTTCCCCTTCGACGCTGTCGACGCCGATGCGCCCGCCCATCATCTCCGCCAACTCCTTGCAGAGCGCAAGCCCTAGTCCCGCGCCGCCGTACTCTCGCGTCGCGGACGAGTCCACCTGGCTGAAACTCTTGAAGAGGACGTCCACTTTTTCGCGGGGTATTCCGATGCCGGTATCGCGCACGGAAAAACGCAGCAGAACCCAGGAGTTTCCCGCCTCCTCAGCGGCGACCGAGAGCGCGACCTCTCCCCTGTGCGTAAACTTGATGGCGTTGTCTGTCAGATTGAAGAGCACCTGACGCAGGCGCCACGAATCGCCCCGAAGCGCAGTCGGTACGTTCGAATCAAGAGAAAAGGAGAATCGCAGCCCCTTCTCCTCGGCCCGCGCCGCCATGGCGCGGGCAAACGTCTCCAGAAGGTCCGCCAGATCGAAGTTCCTCGCCTCGATGACCAATTTTCCCGATTCGGCCTTCGAGATGTCGAGGATTCCGTTGATCAGCCCGAGCAGTGATTCCCCGCTTGCGTGAATGAACTCCCCGGTCTGACGCTGCGCCTCGGTCAGCGATTCATCCATCAACAGCAGCTCCGCCATCCCCAGAACGCCGTTCATCGGCGTGAGCAGCTCGTGCGTCATTTTGGTCATGAATTCGCTCTTGGCCTTGTTCGCCGCCTCAGCCTTCTCCGCGAGATCGTTCGCCTGCGCCGTGCTCTCCACCAGCAGTCGGTTGCTCTCCAGAAGCGCCTCCTCGAAGCGCTTCCGCTCGGTGATGTCGGTGATTACGCCGACAAGTCCGGCGACCGCGCCCTTCTCGTCGAAGAACGGCGCCTTGTTGAAAAGCACGTCGCGCTCCTCTCCGCCTATATGAGCAGTTCTTCCCTGATATCTGTGTACCCTGGAGGATGCGAAGATCTCCCTGTCGCTTGCAAGATAGGTCTCCGCGATCTCACTCGGCCACAGATCGGCGACCGTCTTTCCCCGGATATCCTCCTCCCGCAGGCCGGTCAGCATTGTGTAGGCAGCGTTGCACCCCAGATAGCGCCCGTCCCTGTCTTTGTAGAACACACCGTTGGGAATGGTGTCGATCAGGGTGCGGTTGAAGGTGAGCTGTGATCGCGCCTCGCGTTCGGCGGCCTTCCGCCCGATGGTGTTGCGAACAAGCAGCACGATGGCGAGCGACTGGAGCGCCAGCGCCAGCAGCACTCCGGCAACGATCCAGCGGTTCCGCTGCTGCACCGCCGCTTCGGCGGCGAACAGCTCCGTCTCGTCGATGACCATGGTGAAAAGTACCGGCATCTGGTGAATAGTCACAGGGTAGGCGTGTACCTGGACAAAACGTACGGAGCCGTCCGCAAGAACGTGCCGAGATTTGAAGAGGTTTCTCCGGAGCGTCCGCGCCCTGCGCAACACCGTCCGTACTTCCTCCGGAGAGTGTGCGTCGATACGGTCGATGTTCATCCCGGCCAGATCGGGGTATCCGTAGAAGCTCCGCGCCGCATGATTGGCCTCGAGGATCAGCCCGCTCTCCGGATCCACCAGGAGCATCGGCGCCCCGTGCGTCCGAAACACATCGTACCCCAAAAGGTCCTCTTTCCCGGAAAGGCGTTCCCACTCCTCCAGGAGACTCTCCCTTCGCTCATGAAAAACCAACGAGTACGACGGCAACAGTTCGGCCGGCATCCCGAACTTTTCCAGAACTGCGGCGTTGAAGACAAAACGGTTCGGGCTTTCGAGGAGCACGGACAGTTCGTCGGCCGGCGTCCCCGAGAGTATCCTGCGGACGAGCGACGCGGCGGCCTCCCCCTGGGACTGGCCGTGCACCACGTTCCCTCCGGCGATGCCGAGAGGAATCAGAAAATCCCAGCAGCCGAACACGGGCGCGGGCGAGGCGGACTGCACTAAATCAACGCTTTCCTTGAGAGAGAGCGTCCTTCCCGAAGGGGTCAAAAGGTAGGAAGCGTAGAGCACAATATCTTCCGGAGAGAGTTCCCGCAGACGTTCCACAAGCTCCTCCGGCTCAAGCTCGTTCAGCAGGACGAACTCCACCCTGCTCCGGAAGAGCGGCTCCGCCTCCTTCACGATCTCCAGAATCCGCCTCGCCGTCAGGCGCGAGCCCGAGACCACGGCCAGCCGCTTCGCCCGCGGACGGAGCTTCAAAGCGATCTCTATGGTCTCCGGCACGGAAGTCGCCTCGTTGACCCCGGTGATATTCTTTCGCCCGCCGAGAAGCTCCGGGTTAAAATCGTTGATACCGCAAAAGACGACGGGAGCGTCTCCGAACAATTCTTCGCCGTATTCCAGCAGAAACAGCAGCGCGTCGTCGTCGGCGCAGAGCACCGCGTCGAAGCGCACGCCCCTCTCCGTGTAGCGCTGTTTCAGAAGAGAACGCATCGCCTCGCTCCCCTTCTCTCCGGGATTGCGCGCCGCGTCCAGATACTCAGTGTAGATGGAAAGGAACGCGCTTTCCGGGGCCAGCCCCTCAATGATCCCTCGATGCACCGAGTCGGTCCACTCGTACCCCTGATGGTACGAATGCAGGACGAGCACTCTTTTCTGCGTCCTCGCATTCACCGAAGAATCGGCGAAAAGCTTCGCCGGTTGGAAAAAGAGCAACAACAGGAGAACGCAGGCAAATCCGCTCGTCGGGAACATCCGGCGCGGCTTTCGGATGCCGTCTCCCTCAAGCTCCCCGAAGAGAGTGAATGCGCCGCCCCCCTCCGCGATGTCGCTACGTCGAGGTATAAAAAAATAAAAAAACAACGTGGATCGCGCCGAAAACGGAAAAAGGCAGCGCATTCATCAATCCCTCCGATCCTTATCAAGAAAACGGTATCAATATCCCGCGGCGGGAAAATAAGTTTTCTTCAATCCGCTATTGTCGGCACCCTCTCCGCCTGCACGATGGAGACCATCAGATGCTTGGGGTGCGCCGACGGATCGGCCAGCTCCGCAAGCGTCCGTTTGGAAAAATGCCGTCTGAATTCCTCCGTGATATGATCCGAGAACCAGGCCAGGTCGCACCCTTCGATACGACATTCTCGCAGGCCGCACCCCGGAGAGTACAGCGGACCGCATGTCGCTTCATGAATCTCGAGCAACGAAATGGTATCGGCCGGTCGTGCAAGTGAATATCCGCCTCCCGGCCCCTTTTCCGATTTGAGCAGCCCCGCTTTCTTCAGCATCTGCAACGAGCGGACCAGATTTGAATGAGAGCATCCGATCCTTTCGGCGATCTCCTCCGATTTCATCACTTTGCCTTCCCCTTTCGCCAGAAGAACGAGCGCGTGCATCGCCAAAGACAGCACTTCCGGCATTGCAAGAACAGTCCCCATCGTCTTCCCCCCTGTTTCGAGCAAACACGTTCCAAGAAGAGCATTCCGAAAAAGACTATCGGACACCGCTAGAAGGATCGTCCGCGTGTCATCGACTCTTTCAGGCGCTCGAACTCCTGCTCCAAACTTGCGGCGAAAGAAGCCGCACCATGCATGTCCCCTGCGCGCGCGGCCTTCTCCACATCGAAAGCAACAGAGCGGAGGACTTTGCCGCCTACGTTGGCGGCGGAACCTTTGATAGTGTGCGCATGCAGATTGACGGCGCCGATGTCCCCGGCCGCCAGCGCCCCCTCAAGGGATGCCAGCTCGTGCGATGTGTCCTCAAGAAATTCGGTGATAACCTCACTCGCCAGATCCCGGTCGCCTTCCAGCAGACGCAACAAGTGCGACTCGTCCCAGACCGCCTCCACGGAAGGAAGAACTTCCATTCCGGGTGCGGAGGTCGAGGCGGCGCTTGCTGCGGGTGAGGAATGGGGGATCTCCTTCCGGTCGGGCAGCCACCGTTCCAGCGTCTTCACCAGCGCGCTCCGCGAGACCGGCTTGGCGACGTAGTCGTTCATTCCCGCCGCCAGACACTTCTCGCGGTCGCCGCTCATCGCGTGCGCCGTCATCGCCACCACGGGAACGCTCTCTTTCCCGCCCTCCATCGCACGAATGCGGCGCGTCGCCTCGTAACCGTCCATCACCGGCATCTGACAGTCCATCAACACGAGATCGAAGTCCTGTTTTTCGATCGCAGCGAGCGCCTTTTCCCCGTTCTCCGCCGTGTCGGCGGAGAGACCCAGCTTCTTCAGAAGCCCGAGGGCCACGCTCCGGTTGACGGCGTTGTCCTCAACCAGCAGCAGCCGGATCCCGCAATTTCCGAAACGCGGAGCCGCGGCTGTTTCCGCCCCCGCAAGCTCGTCCCGGCGCACTCCCTGCGGCTGTTTCTCCATGCACGCCGTGAACCAGAACTCCGAGCCCTTCCCCTCCTCGCTCTCCACGCCGACGGCGCCCCCCATCATCTCGGCAAGCTGCTTGCTGATGGCCAGCCCCAGCCCGGTGCCGCCGTGGGCGCGGGTGCACGAGGCGTCCAGCTGCATGAACTTCTGGAAGAGCGAACCCACCTTGTCGGGAGAGATGCCGATACCCGTGTCGCGCACCGAGAAGCGGAGCAATGCGTAATGCGTGCTCTGGTTTTCAAGAGAGACCGAGACGCGCACATCTCCTTTGCTGGTGAACTTGACCGCGTTCCCGGTCAGGTTGGTCAGTATCTGGCGCAGGCGCCCGGGGTCGCCCCGCAGAAAAAGCGGAACATCGGGAGAGATTGAAAAATGAAAGCCCAGCCCCTTCCGTTCGGCGCCCGCGCTCATCACGGCGCCGAAATCGTTCAGCAGCGTGGAGAGGTCGAAGTCGAGCATCTTTAATTCCAACTTCCCCGCCTCCACCTTGGAGAAGTCGAGGATGTCGTTCAGTATCTCCAGCAGCGCTTCGGCACTGCTTCTAACCGTCTCGGCGAAGCGCCGCTGCTCGTCGTCGAGCGAGGTGTCCAGCAGCAGCTCCGTCATCCCCAGCACGCCGTTCATGGGAGTGCGTATCTCGTGGCTCATGTTGGCCAGAAATTCGCTCTTCGCAACGCTGGCTTCTTCCGCTCTCTCCTTCGCTCGTACCAGCTCCTCCTCGGCACGCTTCCGCTCGGTGACGTCCTCCGCGGATGCGACGACGTACTCGACCGTGCCGTCGCTGCGAAGTTTGGGCGTTTTCATGATGGAGAGCAGCCGCTGTTCTCCGCTCGCGTCCGCCAGCCACTCTTCGGTGCGCACCGACTCGCCGGAAGCGAAGAGCGGAACGTTGGTCCGCCGGCAGACCTCGACGACATCCTTCGGGAATATGTCGTACATGTCCTTGAAGGCCACGTCCTCCGGACGAACTCCCAGAAACTCCGCGTGCGCTCTGTTCACCGCTCCGTAGGTGTGGTCGTCGGTCAGGTACCAGAGTTGCGTTTGTATGTTGTCCAGCAAAATCCGCCGCTCCTCGAGCACGCGGGCAAGCGCGTCTTCCGCGCGCTTGCGGTCGGTGACGTCGTCGATGGCCCCGATGACTCCCGTGGGGTTTTGTCCCGGATTTATCGGGTTGAAGGCGCCGCGGAGAAAGATGGTCTTTCCTCCGGTGACGGAGGTATACTCGCTCTCGTAGATGGAGGGGCGCCCTCCAAGCGCGGTCCGGACGGCTTGCCGCATCTCCGGGGAACTTCGGCGCGCCGTGTTGAAGCCGATAACCTTCTCCCGCGACGATCCCATCATCTCCACGAACCTGTCGTTGCAGTCCAGAATCGTGCCGTCTTCGCCGAAACGAACCATCCCGAACGGAGAGTGTTCGAAAGTGCTCCGGAGCCTCGATTCGCTCTCGCGCAGCGCATCCTCGGCGCGCTTCCGCTCCATCGCGCCTCCTAGGGTGTCCGCCAGCATACGCAGCATTACGATCTGATCGTTCGGCCAGAAACGGGGGCGCCGCACCGCGTCGAACCCGATGAATCCGCTCAGAGTCCCCTTCGTCCCGACCGTCGGCAGGAAGAGGAGCGAACGGATTCCCTGCGACTGGAACTCGCGCCTTTCCGTCTCCGCCTCGGGAGGAAGCGCCTCCACGGACGGAATATGGAGGGGCGCGCGCTGCAGAATGCGCTCCTTCCACCACGGCAGCGAGTCGGCCGGCCGGTTCCGGACGCGCTCTTTCCGAGGCTCCGCCCAAGGAGAGCACCACTCGTGCGTGTTGCTCATCAACGACATATCCTCGGAGAAGCGGAAGAGGGAGGCGCGATCGACTTCAAGGAGTTCACCAAGCAGACCGAGCGTCAGATTCACCGCCTCGTCCAACTCCGTGTCGATGCTCGTTCCGGTCAGCAGGGAGGACGCTTCCGCGACGATCTGCTGAAAATCGAGCTGGAACAGCCGCTCCTCCTCGATAACCTTCCGCTCTGAGATGTCGAGAATGAAACCGTGCAGAAAACGCAGATCACCTCCCTCTCCGCGGACTCCTCTGCCTCTTTCCTGAACCCATCGGATTCCGCCGTCCTTGCGCCGGATGCGGTATTCGATATTCCAGACGCCATTCTCCGCAAGAGCGGCTTCGACGCCGCGTGCTACGGATTCGGAGTCTTCCGGATGAATCGCGCTTTCGTAGGTCAACGCCGCGTTCCCGATGAAATCGGCGGGGTGGTATCCGGTAAGCGTACGCACCTCGTCGCTCATGTACAGCATAGTCCGATCCCTGTCGAATTTGCAGCGGTACACTACTCCCGGAAGATCGTCCACCAACGCCCGGAATTCTTCTCGGGCGTTTTCCCTCTCCTTCTCTACCTTCTTGCTCCCAGTGACGTCGAGAAAGAGCGTGGTGAAGAACATTCTTTCCGCGGAATAGACGTGGACGCGGTACCATCTGCCGAGCGGCTCAGAGTACTGCTCGAACTCGCGTTCGTCCGCCCCCAGCGCGACCTCGCCGTAGAACGCGATCCAGTCGAAGTTTCCTTTCCTTATGCCGGGCAGGACCTCTCCGACCGTTTTGTGCAGCACATCCTCCCGTTTGAGCCCGGTGAGGCGCTCGAAGGTCTCGTTCACCTCCAGAAACTCGTAGTCGAGCGGCTTCCCCTCCTCGTCGAGCACGATCCGGTGATGGGCGAAACCGATCAGGGGGCTGCGCAGAATGTTCCGTTCGAGTGCCGACGCCATGAAAACATACCCTCCTTCGTCCTTCCTCGTGATGCGCACGAGGCGCATCGACGCATTCCGCACGAACGCTACTCTCCCCGGTGCAGCTGCTCCAGCTTGCGTTCTATCTCGTCTCTCAAGGTTTCGTACTCCCTGCGGAGCACCTCGCGAAGCTCGGAGAGCATCTCCGTCCCTCCCTCTTTCGCCGCCTGCTCCAAGCGTATCGCGGTGTCGCGGAGCATCGCTCCGCCGATATTTCCCGCCACCCCCTTGATCATGTGGGCATTCCGCGCAGCGAGCGCAAGATTTTCTTCCGACATATTCTTCTCCAGGACTTCCATGGCCTCCGGCATCTCCTGAAGGAAGGCCCGGAGGATGATGTCCGCCGTCTCCTCGTCTCCCAGACGCTCCACGAGGTCGTCGAAATCGAAGACCTTCGGCCCCGTCGTCACAGCCTTCCGCGCCTCCCCGCCGCACGCGGAAAGAGCGTTTCCTTCTCCCAGCCACCTGTCGATTCCATGAAGCAGCTCCATACCCCTGATCGGTTTGGTAAGGTAGTCGTTCATTCCTGCTTCCGCACACACCTTTCGGTGGGTCTCCAGAGCGTGCGCGGTCATGGCGACGATAGGTATTTCCGGATCACGCACGCCGGAATCTCCGGAGCGTATCGCCCACGTCGCCTCCAGGCCGTCCATGACCGGCATCTGAAGATCCATCAGCACAAGGTCGAAATCGTCGGCCCGAAGAGCCTTCAGAGCCTCCAGACCGTTGGAGGCGACGTCGGCGCGTATTCCGGCGCGCTTGAGGATTTCGAGCGCCATGCGCTGGTTGATCGCGTTGTCCTCGACGAGGAGGACGTGAATATCGCGATTCTTGGCGAGGCGGCAGGAGAAGGAGGTTACCCCTTCGTTCCATTCCGCGGACACGCGGCGAGGACGTCCGAGGGCCACCGACGAAACGACCTCCGCCAGCTCGTCGCTCCGCACCGGCTTCGTCAGAGGAGCGCAGTTGCCTTCGTTTTTTCCGGAGGAACGCCACATTCCCGGCGAAACGAGCGGAACCAGACTTGTTTCGCAGAGGCGCTCGTCGGCGGACACCGCTCTTTTCATGTTGCTGCAGTTTTCTCCCTCATGAGCGGACATCAGCAGCAGACGGAAAGGATCCCCCTCCGTCGCGGCCTGCAGCAGCGTCTCGAATGCCTCAGCCCGCGAGGCTGCGAAAACCCTCGCACCCCAGAACCCGAGCCGGCGCACGAGAAAGTCCCTCGAGGACGCGCTTTCCTCCACGACGAGCACGCGAAGACCGGCGGCGCCTTCCGGAGAGGGATGAGGTAACGTTCCCCGCTCGCTTTTCGCGAAGGGAAGAACGAACCAAAAGACGGAGCCTTTCCCTTTTTCGCTTTCGACGCAGATTTCACCCTTCATCAGCTCGACGAGTTGTTTCGATATGGCGAGCCCGAGCCCCGTGCCGCCGTACCGGCGGGTTGTGGAGGCGTCGAGCTGACTGAACTTGGTAAAGAGAAGTTCCATCTTCTCCTCGGGGATGCCTATTCCCGTGTCGCGTACCGAGAATCGGACCCGGACAGCCTCGTCGGTCTCCGACTCCTTCACGACCGAAATCACCGTCTCTCCTTCAGGTGTGAACTTGACCGCGTTGCTTCCCAGGTTCATCAGGATCTGCCGAAGACGGGCGGGGTCGCCGCGTACCGCTGCAGGCAGCGAGGGATCCACGCCGCAGGCGAATTCGATTCCTCCTGTCCGGGCCTGAAGCGCCAGAGTACCGGCGAACTCCTCGACGACGCTTTGCAGGTCGAACTCGACGATCTCAAGCTCCAGCTTGCCTGCTTCAATCTTGGCGAAATCAAGTATCTCGTTGATCAACAAAAGCAGAGCTTCCGCGCTTGCCTTCACCGTCTCGGCCTGCCGCCGCTGATCGACGGAGAGCGAAGAGTCGAGAAGAAGATCGGTAAAGCCTATCACGGCGTTGATCGGAGTGCGTATTTCGTGACTCACATTGGCGAGGAAGGCGCTTTTCGCCTCGCTTGCCGCCTCCGCCTTCCTCGCCATCTCCCGGGCGAGGTTTGTCTGCCGCTCAAGCTCCCGATTTGTCTCCTGAAGGTCCTCGGTCCGGACCGAGACCAGCCTGTCCAGCTCGTCGCGATGCATCCGCAGCTGCTCTTCCGCCCGCTTGATCTCGGTGATGTCGACGGCGATCTCGAGGCGGACGTGCGGCCGGTCCGTCCAGTGTATCGCGGAGTCGCGGCAGTCGTACCAGCGCTGCGTGCGCTCGTTGAACACCTGCCAGCGCCGCACGCCTGCGGGTTCTCCGTTCTCGTCCACAAGCGGCGTGTCGGCGCAGAACTCGCAAGGACCTGTCTGGCCGCTCTGAATGGTCTCCCAACACCGTGTGCCTTCGACGTCGCCGAAGATTCTTTTGCCGAAGTCGTTGACCATCAGTATCTCGTACGTGTCCATATCGGTCACGAAGACGAGGGCGTCGACGCTGTTGAGCACCGCTAAAAGCCGCTGTTCGCTCTCCCGGACCGCTATGCTCGCCATCTTCTCCTTCGTCATATCGATATGCGCCACCACCGCCCCCCCTTCGGGGGAGAGAAGCGGAGTGACGCGCATCAGGAACCAGCGTTTCTCCTGCGGCGAATGGCAGGGGTACTCCATCTCGAACGTGGAAGAACGGCCGGAGAGAACGGAACGGATGCCCGCCATGGCGCCCTGCGCGTCGCTGTAATCCTCGGTGTCCGAGGAGCAGGCGCAGGCTGCAAAATAGTTCGCGCCGACGTCGAGCGTTCGGAAGTCTCTTGCCTGATTCCTCCTTGCGAAAATCTTCCACGTCTCGTTGATGGCGACCATGTTCCCCTCCCGGTCGAGCACTGCGATGCTCGCGTCGAGAGAGTCGAGAACGGCCTTGCGGAGCAGGTCCGAGCGGCGGCGCTCCTCCTCGCTCCGTTTTACAAGGGTGAGATCCACGAAGGTGATCACCGCGCCGTCGACCGTACCCCGGAGATCGACGTACGGATGAATGCGCTGCAGCATGTGCGCCCCCTCGCGGTTGGTCACCTCGATCTCCTCCACTTTGCCGCTGCGCAGCACGCGCCGTATGGAGGAGACGATATCCACGCTGCTCTCCACGAGACTGCGCATCTCCTCGATCGGACGGCCGATATCCTGCTCCCTCAGCAGAAAGACGCGGCTGATCGCGGGAGTGAAGCGGCGAATCCGCAGCTCCCGGTCGAGGAATATGGTGCCGATATCGGTGCAGCTCATCAGGTTCTGCAGGTCGTTGTTCAGCTCGATGAGCTGTTCGTTCTTCTCCTGGTATTCGGCGTTCAGGCTGTGCATCTCTTCGTTGACCGACTGCAGCTCCTCGTTGCTGCTCTGCAGCTCCTCGTTGGAGGCGAGCAGCTCCTCGTTCGTGGCCTGAAGCTCCTCGATGCGCACCTTCGCCGCCTCTTCCATCGAGAAGGAGTCCGCCTGCGGGACGAGCGGCGCCTTCATCTCGTCAAGCCGTATGAAGAAAAAGAAAAGCCCTTCCGACTGGTCGTCGACACGATCCTCCAGCGGCTCCACGGAGACCTCGACCGTGTTCAGCGGCGCGCCCGGAAGCGGATGGGCCACCCCGGAGAACCTGACCGGCGATCTGTTCTTCTTCGCGCGTTCGAGCGCCGTGGCTGTCGCCACGCGCAGGTTACCGTGAAGGATACTGCCGATATCCGTTCGTACGGGACCCGATATCTTGAGGTACTTTCCGGCGTCGCCGAACGTGTGCATCAGATCTCCGTTGGAATTCACAAGAAAGCCGGTCGGCATGCACCGTTCCAGCAGCAGCGGATGGAGCGAGGAAAGATGCGTCCTCGCGGCGCTCCTTTCGCGTCCGGCGGTCGCATTCCTCTTCCCCGGAAGGAGGGAGTAAAGCGGGCGGGAGGTGATGATTCCCTGCTTGCGGTAAATCTTCAGACGGCTGTCGATCGTCAGAAACTCGCTCTGCGTTTCGAGGATGCTTTCGCTGCTCCCCAGAAAGAGGATGCCCTGCTGTTCCAGCGCGGCGGAGAAGCGGGTGAGCACATCCGCCTGCGCTTTCTTCTCGAAATAGATGAGCATGTTGCGGCACGAAATGAGGTGCATATGAAGAAAGGGTGGATCCGAGAGTATGTTGTGCGGAGCGAAGGTGATCATCCGACGGATGCTAGGGCGGATGGTCCATCCGCCGTCGCCGCTCTTATAGAAGTATCTTTCGAGGCGCTCCTTCGAAACGCTCGCGAGCTTCTCGTTGGAGTAGAAGCCCGCGCTCGCCGTCTTCAAGGATTTCTTGTGTATGTCCGTGGCGAATATCCGCACGTTGCGCTTCAGAGAGTGGCGTGCCATGACCTCGTCCAGAAGCATGGCGATCGAATATGCCTCCTCGCCGCTGGCGCACGCGACGATCCAGATGCGAAACTCCTCATGCTCCGGATGATCGGCCAACAGCGAAGGGAGAGATTTCTCGGCGAGAAAGGCGAAGGCGTCCGGGTTGCGGAAGAAGGAGGTAACGTCGATCAAAAGATCCCTGTAGAGGTGGTCGACCTCCTCGGTGTCGCCGTCGAGCAGTTCGGCGTACTCGGCCATGCCGGCGACGTTGCGCATCATCATCCGCCGCTCCAGACGGCGGAGAATCGTGCCGTCCTTGTACAGGGAGAAGTCGATGTCGAAAGCGTCGCTCAGCGTGCGGAATATGCGCTCCTTCGGCGCGAGAGACTCTGTCTCTTTTTCGCGTTCGGCATTTTCGCTTTCGTTGTATCCATCGCCTTCCTCGAGTTCGTCGCCGTTCATCTTGAAGAGGATGGAAACGATCTGCTCCGGCGTACCGACGAAGTCGACGACGCCCGTCAGAGCGGCGTTGCGCGGCATGCCGTCGAATCGGGCGCTGTAGACGTCCTGAGCGAGCACAATTCCGCCTGCCGAGTGGACCGCCTTGATCCCCTGCGCCCCGTCGCTCCCCGTGCCGGAGAGGATCACGGCGGCGCAGGAGACGCCGCACTCCTTGGCCATGCTCTGAAGAAAGACGTTGATCGGGAGGTGCGGCTCGCGCAAAACCCGGTCGCGAAGAATGAAGAATCCGTTCTTCAGCACCATGTCCTTGGCGGGAGGGATAAGATGTATCCTTCCCGGCTTCGGGGCCATTCCATCGTCCACGACGACCACCGGGATGCTCGTGTAGCGGTTCAGCAGCTCCCCCATGATGCTCTTGTGATCCGGCGAAAGGTGCTGCACGATGACGATCGCATCCTCGACGTTGTCGGGCATATGGCGGAAGAAGCGCTCCAGAGCCTCCAAGCCTCCGGCGGATGCGCCGAGACAGACCATGCGGAAGGGCGCAGCTTCCGTATGGTCGCTCCGGACGTCCGAAGGTGCGATACAAGCGGATTCCCCGACGGTTTCTTCCTCCGTCGGCGTCGACCGCTCGGCGTTTTCGTTGGAGCACCCTCCGACGGGCTCGCAAAGAGCCTCTTTCCTTTTCGATTCCTTGATTTTCGTCACGGGAACCCCTCCCTGATGAGATGCCATGAAGACATAGCCTCCTTCGTGCTTCGCCGTGATGCGTACCATGCGCACCGCCGCATTCCGAAACGCGCGACTTGGGAAAGCCCCGCTGCGCCTCCCGGAAACAACTTCCTCAAACACCCCGACCATTCCCGCTTCGAGGCGCTTCCCGCGATCACCGGACAACCGCGCCTCCGCCTACTCCGTCACGACGGCTCGGTCTTCTCCCCGCTTGTCATCTTCTTTCATCCGCCTCGAAGCGGCGTCGAGCATCGCGGCGACGCTTTCCAGCTTCGTCGCGTGCTCCTCCGACGCGATGCCTATTCTGTAAACCTCTTCCTTCGCTTTTTCCATCGAGGCGCGTATCCGGAAGAGCGCTCCGTCGGCAACGGCCACGCCGCGACGCCCTGCGGAGTCGATCGCCGAACGCGATGCAGCAAGCATCTCCGACACAAGATCGCTCAGATCGTGCGCACGGCGGCGCACTTCTTCGCGGAGTTCGTGAATATCCCGGGCGACGACGACCAGGAGCGCGGCGTCTCCGTCCCTCTTCGCCTCGTCCACCGCATGCAGCGCCTGCCGATACGCACGTTGGAGGAGTCCGGCCAAGTCCTCTCGCGATGCCCCCGCCTGCAGCGTGAGCGCGTCTATTCTCCGCAGCAAACGATCGAATTCTCCGGTGTTCGCGAGCCACACGACCTGCTCTCCGTCGTGAAAAACAGCCTCCGGCTTGTTCTTCTTCCTCTCCGCCTCGGGCGCGCGCCTTGAAAATACCGCGACGATTCTTCCGAGAATCGTTTTCATAATGCTCTCCTCCCCGATGTCTGCGTACAGCCGCTCATTCTCCCTCGCTCCGCCGAGGCGGAGGAGGCCGACTCGCCCGCCTTCGACGCGATATGCCGCACCGCCGAGGCGATCTCCTCGCTGGAAGCGGCCTGCTCCTCGGCGACGGCGGCGAACTCCTCTGAGGCGGTTCCCAGCTTTTCGGAAACCTCGGCGAGGGCCATCATGGCCCCGCGCTGTTTCGCCACCATCTCGGCGAGGGCGTCGACCATGCTTCCAAGCTCGTCTTTCGTCTCGTAATGAAAATCTTTTCTCTCCGACGCCGGACTACGAAAGACACGTCCTGATTCACTCGGAACATCCCCTGCCCGCGTCGCCTTCGGGGGCGGGCATGGGCAGATAGACGGACAGCAGTCCGCCGTCGTCCACAAGGACGTTCGGTTCTCCGGAGGTCAACCGCGCATAGATCCCGCTCTGTTTCCGCGTACCCACCTCGTCGGCCTCGCTTTCCGAAGTCGTCTGGACAAGCGTGTCCTTTTCAAAAAAAGCGATATCGCCCACCAATACGGAGAGTCTGGAGAGCATGGCCCGGTCGAGGTTGAAGCCGACCTGCAGAGTACCGACAACGGAGTTTCCATGAAAAATCGGAGCGAATCCTCTTATCGCCAAACCACTCTTTCCGAAAGCGAAACCAGAGGATTCTTCGCCCCCGAGCGCCATGCGTATGGAAGGAGCGGAGCTTTTATCGTCGCCGAACTGGTCCGGGCGATGCCCGCGGAAAAAGACGATTCCATCGGCGTCGCCGAACTCGAAAACGGTAACGGCATTGTTTTGATTCAGAGAATGATAAAGAGGCGCAACAATGCGCTGCAACGCGTTACGGTCATTTTGGAGAAAGGCGGCGACCACCTGCTCGTCCCTGGCATAGCGGCGGGCTATCGCCAAAGCCGTCTCCTTTTGCTCGTCGATCGAAGCGGCGATAAAATTCCTGCTCGTTTCCAACAATCTCTCGACGAGCATCTCCGCGGTTTCGGCGCTCCGCGTCTCCTGAACGACCGTAGCGAGCGCCAAAGAAAACGCAAGGACGATCAGGAGAAAAAGAAACAGCTTCCATCCAAGAGACATGTCCTTCAGTTTTTTCACACGAGACACATCCTTTCCTTCAAAACCGGCGTTCCGGGGACATCTTCATCCTTGTACAACAGGCGCTGTCCGAGCGTCGTCGCCATATGGACACGTCTTCCTCACCTCTCCGAGATCGCCCTGAACTCTCCGGCGCACACCATAAAGACCTTCACAAGCTCCGGATCGAAGTGGCTGCCGGATTCCGAGGTGATGATCTCCACCGCCTTTTCGTGCGGGAAGGATTTCTTGTACAATCGCTCGGCCACCAGGGCATCGTAGACGTCCGCGACGGCCATGATCCGCGCCGAGAGAGGAATCTCCTCTCCCGCGAGGCTGTAGGGGTAGCCCGTTCCGTCCCACTTTTCATGGTGGTACGTGACGATCTCGTGCGCGTACTTGAGGAATTCCGCGTTCTCCAGCGTCGCCTCAGCTTTGCGCAGCGCGTAGCTCCCGATGATCGGATGCGTTCGCATTGTGTCGAACTCTTCCGGCGTCAACGGCCCCGGCTTCAAAAGAATGTGATCTGGAACACCCACTTTCCCTATGTCGTGAAGCACCGCGGAGCTGCCGATCAGTTCGAAATCCTCGCGCGGGTAGCTCCATCGCCCGCTGAAGCGGGCGGGGCAGTCGACAGAGGCTCTCTCAAGCAGAAGCAGCACGTACTCTTTCGTTCTCCTGATGTGCTCTCCCGTCTCCCCGTCGCGGAACTCCGAAAGAACGGCCATGCTCGTGATGATGGCCTCCCTGTGCCGTACAAGCTCCGAGGCTCGGGCGGTGAGCGCGCTCAGAAGACGCTTGCGGTCCGAAACGTCGTGAACGGTGGAGGCGAAGCGAATGTCCCGATTCATCGAATGCGTCATAATCCGTGTGCTCACAAGCACATCGACGATGGAGCCGTCCTTGCGGAGAAACTTTTTCTCAAAACTTTGTTCCGTCGAAACCGGCTTTGATAGAAAGGCCTCGTACTCAGCACGCTCACCGAGCAGATATTCGGACGGTGTAATTTCGGGCCATGTGAGCCGCTCGAGATCCTCTCGTTCATACCCGAGTATCTCGCAGAGTCTGTCGTTGACCTTCAACCAACTCCCTTTCTCGTCGGTAATGGCGAAACCCACGCAGTGCTGTTCGAAGAACATACGGAATATCTCTTCTCTTTCCGAAAACCGGCGTTGCTGCTCCCAAAGCGCCTCGCAGCAGTCTCTGCTCTTTCGCAGCCCTTTTCTATACCCGAATACCGCGATCAACGCGGATGCGCCCAAGAGCGAGAGCACGGCCAGTTCGTTCATTCTCTTCTTTCTCCCCTTTCACTGCTCCTCCGCCTCGGAGGAACAATCGAACCTACCGCCGTTCGGAGGGTTCGCTGTTGTTCCCGAAGATACGCACATCGCCCTCATCTCTCGTTCCAAGCGCTCTACTCTCGTCGAAGCTCCCTTACTAAAGTACGTATCGAATAAACCGTTACTTCTTCACTATGTCGAACACAAGGTCGAGGCGCGTGAGTTTGAACAGTTCCTCGGCCACGCCTCGAAGCTCCGTGATCCGTATCTTCCCTCCCTTTTGCATGCAACGCTTATTGATGGAGATGAGCATGCCCAATCCGGAACTGTCGATATACTCAAGCCCCGAGAAATCCAACGTCAGGCTCGCGACGCCCTCGTCAAGAAGAGCGAGCAGCTTCTCTCGCACATGCGTAGCGTCCTCGACGTACATGTTGCCCAAAATGCGCACTCTGCCTTCATTTCCAATTTTGCTGATGTCGAGCTTCATAAAAGTGCCTCCTTCATTCTTTCGCGATACTCCCGAAGCCGGAGCGCTTTAATGCAGCCATTTGTTCAGAACGCCGATCAGCGCGCTGCGCGTAAACGGCTTCGAGATGTAATCGTGCATTCCCGCCGCAAGACACTTCTCCCGGTCTCCCAGCATCGCATGCGCGGTCATCGCAAGAACCGGAGTGTTCCGCACGTCGCCGGGCAGGCCGCGAATACGTCTCGTCGCTTCGTAGCCGTCCATATTGGGCATCTGACAATCCATCAGCACCAGATCGTACGATTGCCGCTCCAACGCCGCGAGCGCCTGCTCGCCATCCGCCGCTTCGTCGGTCACGAACCCCAGCTTTTCAAGCATTCCGCGCACGACAAGGCGGTTGAGCGGCGTATCCTCGACCAGCAATATCCTGGTTTTTTCCGCTTCGACACGCAGGGCGGGAAGCGGGACGGAACGATGGGTCGCTTCTTTTCGAGAGCTTTTTGGCTGCTGGTCCAAAAGGATCGTGAACGAAAACTCGGACCCCTTTCCCTCTTCGCTCGTCACTTCCATGACTCCGCCCATCATTTGAACCAGTTCTTTGGATATCGTAAGTCCGAGTCCGGCGCCGCCGTACCGACGGGTAGAAGATGCGTCCGCCTGCATGAACTTTTTGAAGATCATTCCCGTCTTCGCAGGCGGAATACCGATGCCTGTGTCCCGCACCGAGAAGCGAAGGAAAACTGCCCCCTCGCCGCACTCCTCGGCAAGCGAAACATGCACGCGTACCTCACCTTTGTCGGTGAATTTGACGGCGTTCCCCGCGAGATTGGTCAGCACTTGCTGCACACGCCCCGGGTCGCCCCGAAGCAAGAGCGGCACGCCGGGCGCGATCGAGCAGTCGAAAGCGATATTCTTTCGGCGGGCGCTTTCGCGCAGCGGAAGGCACAGGTTTTCGAGCAGCGCCGAGAGGTCGAAGTCCAGAGTCTCAAGCTCCAATCTACCCGCCTCTATCCTTGAGATGTCGAGGATATCGTTCAGTATGCCCAGCAAAGAAGCGGCGCTGATGCGGATCGTCTCCAGAAAGTTCCGCTGCTCGTCGTCGAGGCGGGTGTCCAGCAACAATTCGGTCATTCCCAGCACGCCGCTCATGGGGGTTCGTATTTCATGGCTCATGTTGGCCAGGAATTCGCTCTTGGCGACGTTGGCGGCCTCGGCGCGCGCCGTCGCCGACCGCAGGTCGTTCTCCATCCGCTTCCGCTCGGTGATGTCGCGGCAAAAACAGACGGACTGCCCGCCGTCGATATCCAGCCAGGAGGCGGAAATCTCCACGTCGAAGACGCCGCCGTCCTTGCGCCTGTGCCGGCGTTCGAAGAGTTCGGAGCCGTTGCGGGCGATGCGGGCTATTCGCTCCGCCGTTACCGCGGGATCCTCGAAGGGGTCCTGATCCGATATTCGCATTGAGAGCAGCTCTTCACGCGAAAATCCGGACATAGCGCAATACGCGTCGTTCACGTCGATAATCCGTCCTTGGGCGTCGACGATCCAAAAGCCGTCCCGCGTCGTGTTCAGAATGCTCCGCAGATATCGCTCGTTGCGACGCAACGCCTGTTCCGAATCGTTTTTTTCGACACTCTCGCTGAAAATCGCCGTCATGCACAGCGTCACTCCTTTCCGAACACATGCTTCAAAGCATCCGAAGAACCGGTCCACTCGCTTCCCCGGGTGCTCGTCCTACTTACCGCCCTTCAGCTCGCGGACTGCCCCAGCAGCTCCCGCTCCTCGGTCGAGAAGATGCGGTCGAGGTCGAGGAAGATGATCAGACGCTCCTTCACCTTCGCCACTCCCCGGATGAACTCCGAGTTCGTTCCGCTCGCCACCATCGGAGGCGGAGGTTCTATCGACTCGTCGGGGATGCGCAAAATTTCCGACACCCCGTCCACAAGGATGCCTATACTCTGCCCCGCCATGTGTACTACGATGATCTTGCGGTCAACCGTCCGCCCCTCGTCCCGCTCGACTACCAGAAACCTCTTGCCCAGGTCCACGATGGGGACGATCTGCCCGCGCAGGTTCACTATTCCCTCCACGAAGTCCATCGACTGCGGGATCGTTGTGATGTTCTGGAGCCGGACGATTTCGCGAACGCGCGATATATCGATGCCGAACTCCTCTTTGCCCAGTCCGAAGACCACCAGTTGCTGTTCCGCCATCTCTTTTTTCTCCTCCTGTCTTTCAACACGCCTTAAGAACGGCGTCGATAACAAGCCGATATTTCTTTGAAAACACCGTTCCTTTCTTCGGTTTCGAAAAAGATCGAATTCCTGCGGGTCAGCGGCCGACGAGCGCGAGTTTTTTCGTCCCGGAGGCTTCTGCGGGGGCAGACCAGTCCTCGTCCTTTTCCACCTTGAACCGCTCCGTCATCCGTTTCAGATCTTCGGCGGTCTCGCTGACCTCCTGCGATCCCGTGGCCACGTTCTCCATCGCCGCGGCGGTCTCCTCCATCGACGCGGCGAGGTTCTGCACGTGGTCGTCCGTCGTCTCCATCACGCTCGCCGTCGTGTCGATCAAGGCGATGACCTTATCCGACTTGGCGACCTCCTCGTCCGTCGTGGCGATGATCTTCCGGATGTCCTCCACCGAGCTGCCGATGGCTTTCCGGATGCGCTCCAGAGCGTCTCCGGCGACGTGCGCTATCGACACGCCCTCCTCGACGCCCTCGCGGCTCTTCTGCATCGACGTCACCGCCGAACGGGTTCCGTCGAGGATCTTCGACACGAGTTCGGCGACCTCATGCGCTCCCTGCTGCGACTGCTCGGCGAGCTTGCGCACCTCTTCGGCGACGACCGCGAACCCTCGTCCCGCCTCGCCCGCCCGCGCCGCCTCGATCGCCGCGTTCAGCGCCAGCAGGTTCGTCTGGTCCGCCAGGCCGGTGATGGTGTCGCCCACCACGCCGATGCGCTGCGAGTAGGTATCCAGCTGCGTCAGCAACTCCTCGGTCTCCTGCACCGACCCCTTGATGCTCTCCATGTGCTCCACGGTCTTCGTCACGGTCTCGTACCCCTGGTCCGCGGCCTGGGCCATGCTCGTGGAGTTCTTGTCGGCGTTCGAGGCCAGGCTCTGCGCGATCTGGATGAGGCTGCTCATCTCCAGCATCACCTGCGACGATTCAACGGCGTTGGCGCGGCCGTTCCGCGTCTGCTCGGCGAGCTTCGCGTTGCTCTCGGCCACTTCGTTCGTGGTGCTGGTGACCTCCTCGGTCGAGGCGGCGGTCTCCTCGGAGATGGCGGAGAGGTGGACCGATTTTTCTTTGAGTTCGCGGATCATCTCGCGCTGGCTGCTCACCATCTCGGCGAGCGCGTCGGCCATCATGCCCAGCTCGTCCCGGTTGGTGATATGGAAGTCTTCGCGTTCGATGGTGAAGTCCCCGTCGCGCGCTCTGCCGGCGAGCTCCGCTACGCGCTTCAGCGGAACGACGAGGCTGCGCGTGATGGTGAAAGCGATTCCCGCGCCGAGGAGCACCGCGACGACCGTGGCGATCAGGATGACGAGAATGGTGGATGTAAGACTGGAAACGGCCCTGTCGGCGATCGCGAGAGATTCTTTCGCCGCCGCCTGCACGACCTGACCGGCGAGCGTCTGAATGCTTTGTCCCGCCGTGACGCGCTGCGCCGCCAATGTGTCCAGCTCTCTCCAGTTGGAGACAATCTCTTCCATCGCCGCCTTGTACTGGTCCGCGGCTTTCTGAATGGCGTCGAGCTGGTCGATGTTGCTCTGCTGCCGCGTGTGGGCTCGGATGTCCTTCATCAAGGCGGTAATGTGCGTAAAACGTTTGACACCTTCTTCGATGCGGACTAGATTGCGAGTAGCCTGCCCCGCGAAGTTGTCGACCCTGACGCCGTTTCCTGCGTCGATGATGTCGTTGATCAGGGTGATCTTTTCGAGGCGCTCTTCGAGCTTCTCCTGCTCCGCGCCCTCCTTGATCACCTTGTGCATGGCCTCGTTCTGCGATCGAAGAAACGCCTGGGCGTTCTCCAAGAAGGTCCGGGCGCCGTCGTCCGCTCTTTTTCGGGCCGCGTCGATACCGTTGACGCTCTCCTCCGTGCGTCCGACAAGATCCATGTACTCTTTAAGCGCAACCTCCGACTTCGTCGCCCCTTCTTTCAGCACCTTGAGATCGGGGTACTTCGCGGCAAGGTCGGTCGCCAGCTTCACCGCCGCGCTCGCCTCGTCCGCGGCTTTACGCCCCGCGTCGAGGAATTCCTTCTGGTACGTGTAGCCGTAGCCGCGAACCTCGTACATCATGTCCTGGATCGCGTTCCGGACATCCGCCGCGATGACCAATTCAGGAACATACTCCTGCGCCAGCGAGCGAGCCTCACGCTGCACGCCGCTCATGTTCATCCAGCTCATCGCGCCGACTCCGGCGAATATGAGCAGCAGGACGCCGAACGCAAGAGAAAGCTTCCCGCCGATTTTCATTTTCTTCAACATCTCCAAATCAACCCTTTCCTGAATAGTATGTGGTGAAGATACAAAAAGGGAGTCTCCGGAAACGAACGCTTCCGGAAACTCCCCTTTCCTGATCAGCGGTTCTTTCTTTTGCCGTCCTGCAGCGGGAGAAGCCCTTTGGACTGTTCTCCGCCCTCTATTTTGAACGCGCCGACCAGCTTCCGCAGCTCTTCGGCAAGCCCTGCGAGTTCCTCGGATCCCTGCGATACGCGTTCCGTCGCGGAGGTCACTTCCGATATACGCTCGCGCACCATGCCGGACGACGCCGCCGCGGCGATGGAACGAATGGACTCCATCAGCATAGTCTCCATCTCCGTCGGAGCGTAGGGCATTTTGCCCAGCCCGTCGCGGGCGGGAATACTGAACACGCTTCCAGAGACGGTCGGGGCGTCCTCTGCGTTAGGTTCGCGAACTCGGCGGAGCGGCTCATTGCGAGCAGGCGGGCCTGTTCCATTGCGTTCCTCCGGATCAGATAGGCAGTACCTCCGATAATCGCCATAAAGACAACAAACAATACGTTCGTAACAAGAAATACTCTTCTGCCCTGTAATGTCAGCCGCATGATCTTTTTCACTCTCCTTTTTCCGCCGCGATACAGTACGACCAATAGAGAAACATTTCTCTTACTTTTCACCTCCCAAAACACACTTCAAGCACGCGCAGAATAAGATAAAAGAATTCGTTTATTTTACACTCCCACAGAGAGTTTAAAAAGCCCCTGATACAGATGAAAAAAAATCACACTTCATGGCTCTTTTATTTGCTTATAACAATATATTATTACCATGCATCAAAAAAGAAAAAAATAATACCCCCCATGGTTTTCTATTCGATGCGATTTGAACAGAACGAACCCCACCTTAGGGGACTTCATACGAAACTATTATTCATAGTATGAATAATAAAAAAGCACGATGCAATGTTTTGCACACAACATCTTGCGCAAAACATTTCCACCAAGCAGTCTAAATGCGTTCTATGTTTTTTGCAAGAGGGAAATCCCCAAAGTGTGACGAGACAGTGATAATGTCATCCCCAGACGGGACAGGGAAAATGTCATCTGTCATTCTAAGTGAATGATGAGGAGCGATGTTTTCTTGAGCCTGAAAGAAACGACAAAAGCGGTGATTCTGGACAGAGTCGTGAAAGGAGAGATGACGGCGGCGGAAGGAGCGGCCCGTCTCAAGATGAGCAAACGACACGTCTTCCGTATGAAAGCGAAAATCCGGGAATCGGATATGTCCGCTCTGGCCCACGGTAATCGGTGCAGGAAACCTTCGAATGCGCTTCCCGAGAAGACGAGAGCGCTTGTACGCGACAAAGGAATGGGGGAATACCAAGGAGCGAGTCTGTCGCACATGGAGGAACTCTTCGAAAAAAACGACGGTCTGTTCATAAGTTCCAAGAGTATCGGCCGTATTCTGAAGGAGGCCGGGGCGACGAATCCTCACGGGAGAAAGTCTCCGAAGAAGTTCAAGAGGAGGAAGCGACGCGAACGTTTCGGGAGCCTGATCCAGGTGGACGCGTCTCCTTTCGACTGGCTGGAAAACGGGGAGATGCTCTCGCTGCACGGGGCGATCGACGACGCCACCGGAACGGTGCTGTCGTTGCGCTTCGAGAAGAACGAATGTTCCGCCGGGTACCTCCATATTCTGGAGGAGACGTTGAGGAGATACGGAGTTCCCGCGTCGCTCTACTCGGATCGTCACAGCATCTTCTTCTCTCCCAAAGGAGAAAAGTTGAGCGAGGAGGACATCGTCGAAGGAAGGAAAGCCCCTCTTACGCAGTACGGGAAAATACTGGATACGCTGGGAATAGAACACATCCCGGCCCGTACGCCGCAGGCGAAGGGACGGATAGAGCGGTTGTGGGGAACGCTGCAGAGCCGCCTCACGGTAGAGATGCGCATCTGCGGAATAAAGACGCTGGAGGAGGCGAACTTTTTTCTGCGGCAGTACACGGAACAGCATAACGCACAATTTGCGGAGGCGGCCGCGGACGCCGTGTCCGATTTTCTCCCCTGCCCCGCGCCCGAGTCGCTTCGGCTTATCCTGGGGTATCGGGATGAGAGAAAGGCGTCCTCCGGATCCGAGATATCGTGGAAAGGAGCGAAATACCAGCTTGTCGACGAAAAGGGGAAGGTTGTGCTTCTTCGCAGAGGAGAAACAGTTACGGTTGTTCGCCCTGCGGACGGAACGCTCTTTGCGCTCCGTGAAGGAGAGAAGAAGGAGACGCCGTATGGACTGATCCCCTCGCTTGGCGGTGAGAGACAAAAGAAGAAAGGAAAGACGAGCGGGGAGAGCGAAAAGAAGCGTGATGAGGCTGCATCGCGGATACCGCCGATGGATCATCCATGGAGACAGAACTGGTGGGAGAAAAAATCGGGAGCATCGATTATCGAAGAGGAACTCGATCCGATGGTGGAGGGCGACGGCGATTGTTTCGGGAGTATTCGCGGTGTTCGGGTTTCATAAGAAAAAGGACAGGGGAGTGACATTTTCCCTGTCCCGTTTTCGACCTTTAGAGGTGACATTTTCGCTGTCCCTTGACAGAGGGAAATCCCCAAAGTTGCAAAGATTTTTCCCCAGCAGGGGAGTGGGGAATTTCGTCACCCCTCTCTGCGCATCAGGGAGTCTCTCACCCGGTTGCTCGGGCCGTCGAATAGCAGCAGGTAACTGTGGTGCACAAGGCGATCTATCATCGCCGCCGTCATCTGCTCGTCGTAGAAGATTCCCACCCATCTGCTGAATTCAAGGTTCGTCGTGATTATCACGCTCCTCCTTTCGTAACTGTCCGAGATTATCTGGAAGAGCAGCTGCGCGGCCTCCCGGTCCAGGGGGACGTACCCCCATTCGTCGCAGATCAGCAGGTCGAGTTTTGAGAGCGACGTCATCAGCTTTCCCAGCCTGCCCGTCTTCTTCGCCTCGGAGAGGCGGTTCACCAGGTTGGCCGTGCGGTAGAATCCGGTGCTCAACCCCCTTCTGCACGCCTCCATTCCTATCGCCGTGGCAAGGTGGGTCTTTCCGGTTCCCACGTTGCCGTAAAGAATGAGGTTCTTCTTCTCCTCGACGAAGCCGACTCTCGTCAGGTATTCCGGCGTCACGCCGGACGGTAGTTTCACGTCGTCGAAGCGGTAGTTCTCGAAGGTCTTCCAGCTGTAGAATCCGGCCGCCTTGAGAAGACGGTCCTTTCTGCTCTTCTCCCTGTGTTCCACTTCGAGCTTCAGGAGGCGCAGGAGGTACTCCTCCCTGTCTTCCGCCTCCACCAGTTCGCTGTTGTCCGCCATGTTCCGGCTCAGTTTCAGCCGTTTGCAGCATGCGAGCAATTCGTCCTTCATCTCGTTTTTCAACATGGCAACCTTCCTCCGGCGGAAAGAAATCCGTCGTAGAGTTCCGCCGGGAAGCGAACCTCCGGAAGCTTGGGCAGACTCCCCAGCTTCGTTTCGTCGATCCGCATGCGGTCGGCCGGGTGTTCGGCGTGCAGGTGTCCGTGGAGGGCCACCAGACTGTCGAGATCCTCTATTCCCCGTCGCACCGCCTCCGATACGCTTTTCACGGCCCGCCCGAATCCGTCTCGTTCGCTCAACAGGGCGAGCGTCCGCAATACCTCTCTTTGTCCGCTTCTCTCCTTTCCGTCGAGGTATCCGCGAAGATCGTCCGGCAGCATGTCCCATATTCCGCTGTACTTCATGGCTCCGGGGTTGCGGGAGAGCTGCGTCAGGTAGGGCAGCCAGTCCATCTCCTCCTGCTTCCACGAACCGTACAGTCTGCGGTGCGTCGTTATCGGACGGTGGTTCTCGTCCAGCGGAACCACGCTGTTCGCTGTGAGCCGTACCAGCACTCTTCTTCCGGCGTGCTTGGGAGCTGTGGAGTAGGTGTGGACTCCCGATATCCGGAACTTCCCCCACAGGTCCGTCTTCATCGTCTCGTAGCTCGCGCAGTCGAACTCGACGACGGGCAGGGGACGGAGCGTTTCCTTGTCCTCCTTGTGAAGCGTCTCTATGGTGCTGTTTCTTTTGTAGTGTTCCCGGCGATGGTCCTCGTCGCAGAGCCGCAGAAGCTCCTTGTTGTACCGCTCCAGGCTCTCGAACGCGGGGACCGGCACGAGAAGGTTGCGTCTGTGGTACCCGACCTTGTTCTCGACGTTCCCTTTTTCGTGTCCGGCGTTCGCGTTGCAGAAGGCCGCCTCGAAACCGTGGTGCTCCTTGAAGCGGAGGAAGGCGTCGCACAGCTCGCGCTTGCCTCCCTTGAGCACCTTCTTCACGACGGTCGACATGTTGTCGAACCACAGCCGCGTCGGCACTCCTCCCAGATGCTCGAAGATCGCCTTCAGCCCCTCGAAAAGGCATTCCCGGTTCTCTCCCTTGAAGAGCTGGAGGTATCCGGCGTTGCTGTAGGGGAAGGAGACGGTGAGATACTTCCCCGAGCAGAGCGTCCCGTTTTCGTAAAAGTCGGCGCTCCCGAAATCCACCTGCGCCTCTCCGGCTTTGTGCTCCAACGGGAGAGCGGCGCGGACGTCGGAGTAGATCTCCCGCTTCTTCTCCTTCACGTAGGATGCCACGGTCCGGTAGGAACAGTCGAAATCCGGATATGCCCCCTCCAGACGTTCATGCACGCGCTTCGCCGTGTGCCGCTGTTTGCTCCGCTCCTTGACGTCGCCTTCGAGCCACTCGTCGATCCGCTTCATGTACGGCTCCAGCTTCGGCCATCGGTTCCCTTTGGTCTGAACGGGAAGAGCCTTGTTGAAATCCTCCTGTTCGATGTACTTCCTCGCGGTCTTCCGGTCGATGCCGAACTTCGCCGCGATAGCGCTGATGGTGCATCCCTCGTCGAAATACGCTTTTCTGATATCATTGATGCGGGTCATTGCGAGCATCCTCCATTCCCTCCCCTGAAAGTGTCTGGTTAACACTCAAAGGGTAACGGGGTTCGGTACTGCTTTCAATGGCCCCTTTGCATTTCCGGGGATTTCTCCCTTGTACAACTGGGGAATTCTACTTTGCAACTTCTGCCATTTCTATTATGCAATAAATATTCTATGAACACAACTGAGCAATTTTTACCTTTCCTTATTCCTTTCTCATAAATTCATATGATGAATAGCTCGGAAATAAAGTATCAGAATCATACGGGGAGCGGCGCCTTTATAAATCTATGTCTTCCGGGAAGCGAGCGTCCTTAACATTAATGGATTCCAGAACATAGCTCCGAAGAGCATCTGAATATGTAGAATTCAGCGATCATCAAGCAACAGAAACGCATCAATCATTCTGATTGTTTCTGCAACAAGCCTCGCAGGACGGAGGGCGCATGCTCCCCGTCCTGCGAGGCTTGCAAGGTATTTAAAAGACTCCGTGCATGCTCAGACCGAGGATGATGATCGTGGCGGGAGCGACGTACTTCACGATGATGGTGAAAATCGCTTGCGTTGTCGAAGAGCGTATCCCCGCCTCGTCGAAGAACTTCCGCATTCCCCACGACCAGCCTACGAAGAGCGTCAGAAGCAGTCCGCCCGCGATCAGCGCGTTGTTCAGAACGGCGTCCGCGGTCTCGAAGAAGTCCATGGAATAGGCCGAGACGCATCCGATGGCGAACATCACGCCGCCGACAGTGTAGACCGCTTTTTTCCTCGAAAAGCCGAACTCTTCCATGTAGGAGGCGACCACGGCCTCCGCGCCGCCGAGCCAGGAGGAGAGCGCGGCGAGGTAGAAGAGCACGTAGAAAAGAACGCCGAAGAGCGTGCCCATCGGCATCTTGTTGAAGACGTTGGGCATGGTGACGAAGGTGAGTCCCGGGCCTCCGGCGGGCTCCAGGCCGAACGAGAAGACGGCGGGGAAGGGGGGTACGCTAAAATATCGGACAGAGAGCTAAGGGAGTCCTGTACCAGGAAGGGAGACCTTGGAAATGTCTGTCATTCGCAAGAAATATGATGAAGAATTTAAGATTAATGCAGTGAAGTTGAGTCATGCCAGTTCCAAGTCCTTGAAGCAAGTGGCCGAGGATCTGGGGATCACGGAGAGCATGCTGTATCGATGGCGTCAGCGTTATACCAGTCACGGCGACAAGACGAAGACGGCCACTCTCGAGGAGGAGCTGAAAGAACTCCGTCTTGAGAACGCCGAACTGAGGATGGAGCGTGACATGTTAAAAAAAGCCGCGGTCTACTTCGCGAAGCAACAGAGGTAAGATACCGATTCATCGCGGCACATCCGGAGTATCCGGAATCGAAGTGGGCCGAAATACTTGAAGTGTCGCGCAGCGGCTACTATGCATGGAAGAAAAGCCGTGAAGCCCGGGAGGAGCGCAGGAGACGATTCGACGACGACGTGCGCCGCGTGTTCGATTCGGGCGAGGGCGTCTACGGAGCCGGACGGATCTGCGGCATGCTTCGCAAAGAGGGGATCAAGGCGTCGTTCGAGAGGGTGAGCGACAGCATGAGGCGCCAGGGGATGAAATCGATACATCTGAAGAGGAGACAGCGAGCGCTGACGAACAGCACGAAGGCGCGCGGTGACGGTTACGAGAATCTTGTGAAGGGGATGGAGATAGTTCGGCCGTTTCAGGTACTATGCAGCGACATCAGCTACATCCGTACGCAGGAGGGTTTTGCGTATCTTTGCGTGGTGAAGGACGTGGCCAGCGGAACGATTCTTTCGACGAGCATGAGTGATCGCATGGAAGCGGAATTCGTACTGGATGCGATCCGCAAGGCGCTGAAGAGCTGGAAGCTGCCTTCGGAGACGATATTCCACAGTGATCGCGGGAGTCGGTACACGTCGTCCTTGGTGACAGGCTATCTGAGTCGGAACGGGATACGTCAGAGTTTTTCCGGAGTCGGAAAGCCGGGGGACAACTCGTGGAGTGAAAGCTTTTTCTCGGTACTGAAGAAGGAGGCGGTTCATTGGGTGCATTTCCGGACGAGGGGCGAGGCCTTCGAAGCGATGTTCGTGTATATTCAAGGTTTTTACAATACCAGACGAGCACAAGAACGGCTCGACTACCTTAGTCCTTTGCAGTGGCTCGAAGATTGGTATTTCAAAAACTCAATCGAAGCTGCTTAACTTTTTGTCCGAAAAACTGTTGACGTGCCCACGAAGCCTTATCCGACGCCTCGGCCTCATCTATCGAAACAGGGCATAACTCGGGCTCTACCGAAGCGCCGGGCCAACCGATACACTGCATCCCGTCGAACGGGAACGATCCCCGTTCACGTATACTATGGAAGAGACGCGCTCCGCAGAACGTTGCGGCGTTCGATACGAGATATGCCGCTTTTCAAAGGAGGAAGTCTATGCGCGATTTGTCGTTTTTCATAACACAAGGACCTCTGAGAAGGCCCGGAGCGGACGCGGACCTTTTCGATGCTCTCCCTGCGGATATCAGTGAGCTGTGCGCGGTCGTCCGGGGCGTCACCCTCCACCCCTTCTGGGCCGAACTGACGGAGGGCGACGTTCCGGACTTCGAGCGCGTGCGCGAACTCTACGAGTCGGAACCGCGCCTGAAGGTCGGGGCGACGATCCGAAGCTTCGTGCAGGGCGAGATGAAAGTGGTCGAGCTGGAGCTTCGGAGGTTTTCCCCTCTGCCCCTCCATAAGTACGGCGGGTACTGCACAGCGCGGGCGCGTGGCTTTTAAGAGAGCAAAACCTCGATCTTTCCCCTCACTCGTCCAGGTCGACCAGGCCGTGGCGCAGGGCGTAGCGGGTGAGGCAGGTGACGTTTTCGCACCCCAGCTTGTCGAGGATGTTGCGCCGGTGGGTGTCCACGGTGCTCTTGCTGATGTGCAGACGAGACGCTATCTCGCGCGTTCCCGCCCCCTTGACGAGAAAGCGCAGCACCTCCCGCTCGCGGTCGGAAAGGGAGGGAGCGGGAGGCGCTTCCTGAGCGCTCCCGCGGACAAAGTCGTTCGCCACGATGGCGGCCACCTTCGGGCTGAGCCAGGTTTCCCCCCGCGCCACGACGCGGAGAGCGAAGAGGAATTCCTCCGGAGTGGCCTCCTTCAAAATGTAACCGGTCATGCCGCTTTTGAGCGCCTCGAAGACCATCTGGCGGTCGAGGTGCATCGTGAGCGCCGCCATGCGGACGCCCGGCAGCGCCTCGGCAAGGATGCGCGCCGCCTCCACGCCGCTGGTCCCCGGCATTGCGAGGTCGAGGACGATGACGTCGGGGCGCTTCTCCATCGCCAGCGACACTCCTTCCCTGCAACTTCCGGCGACGCCGACCACTTCGATGTCCTCCTCGCGGGCGAGAATGTCCTCCAACCCGGCCAGGAAGAGCGTATGGTCGTCGATCATCAGCACGCGGATCTTCATGGCGTCTTTCCTCCCTCGAACATGAGCGGCGCGACGAGCGCGACGGTGCTCCCTTTCCCCTTCTCCGAGAAGACGCGAATCTCTCCGCCGACGGAGTGCAGCTTCTCGCGGATACTGAAGAGCCCCATGCCGCCCCACTTCCCCCAGTGCTTCGGCGTCTTGGAGGAGAACCCTGCGCCGTCGTCCTCGACAAGCAGGCGCACGCGCTTGTTCCCCCGCTGTACCCGAAGGATCACGTTTTTCGCCCCTGCGTGCTTGATCACGTTGAGCAGCAGCTCCTGCGCCATCTGGTACATGAGGATGCGGATCTCCATCGAGATGTTCGACTGCGGGCCGCACTCCCGGAAGTCGACGGCGATGCCGTGCGGGGCGAGCATCCGTTCGGCGAGCGAGGCGAGCATCCGTTCGGCGAGCGAGGCGAGCGCCGGTTCCAGGCCGACTTCGTAGAGCAGCGGCGAGCTGATCTCCAGCGTCAGGGAGCGCGTGTCGGAGAGCAGCCCCTCCACCTCCTTGATGGCGGGGGCCAGCTCGTCCGGGTCGTGCTTTTCCGAGAGGGCGCGCAGGCGCGTGAGCAACGAGACGAGCGAGTACCCCACCCGGTCGTGCAGCTTGACGGCGATCTCCCGGCGGGTGCGCTCCTCCGCGAGGGAGAGGCGCGCGGCGAGGGTGCGCAGCTCCTGCCGGTACTCGGTAAGCAGGACCTCCTTCTCCTGAAGCGACTCCTCGGCCCGCTTCCAGTCTGTCATGTCGAGGAAGATCACCGCGACGACGGAGCGCGTGGGGCTGAAGGCGATGGCGTGGAGGTACTTCCCGGTGTCGTAGCTGGGACCTTCGTACCGGGCGTAGATCCCGGTGGTGGCCACCTGAAGGATGATGTCCTGCCACTCCCGCTCCCTCTCCGACCATATCTCGCGGAAGGGGCGGCCGAGGATGTCCTCTTTGCGGATGTCCATCACCTGCTCGTACGCGGGATTCACGTCGATGTAGACCACGTCGCGGAACGCGCCTCGTTCGTCGAAGAGCGCCCGGTAGAGGGCCACGGGTTCCAGTATCTTGGCGAAGAGAACGCCGAGGGCGTCGTAGGGTGTCCGGTCGTCGTTCATGTGTGCGGCTCCTTTCCAATTCCGGCTCGGATTCTCTACGCGATTCTACACGTTGGAGGAAAGGATGTACAATAACCTGGGAGAGATCATTCATCCGAAGTTCACAAGGAGGAAAAATACATGGAGTACGGAAG
>Ga0334889_1001257_pt1 | contig 34589 bp, 33 predicted proteins | sample GraSluR1_MG_2_FD_207222 | JGI IMG/M metagenome (GOLD analysis project Ga0334889, IMG submission 207222) | Sludge microbial communities from methane-producing bioreactor in Wageningen University, Netherlands - Granular Sludge_8_08-R1 | ecosystem: Engineered > Bioreactor > Anaerobic > Unclassified...
TTTGAGGGTGTGGCCCTGATTGCCGAGGCCCTGCAGCAGCGGGATTCCTCGCTCGCCCTGCGCATCTGTCATGCCGAGCACGTCACGGACCGGCTGTACCGCGCCGATTTCGAGGAAGTGATTGCGGCCCTGCGCAGCTCCCGGGAGCCCGAACGGCTCATCACGGTGCTGTTCATCCTGCACTACCTGGAGCGGATGGGCGACTCCCTGCTCAACATCGGCGAGGCCGTGCTCTTCGCCGTGCTGGGGGAGCGCCTGAAGGTTCACCAGTACCGCATGCTCGATCAGGCCGTCGCCGCCACCGCCGAGAACGAGCCTTCGCTGGACAACATGGAACTCGGCTCCATCTGGGGCACCCGCTCCGGGGTGCGAGTCGGCACGGTCGAGCCCTCGCAGGGCGCGGAGAGCCTTCGAAAAGTCCTGTTCAAAGAGGGCCAGCCGGACAAGCTCCAGGCGGAAAAGGAAAGCCTGCAGCGCTGGAGCGAAGTGGCGCCGGGACTGGTGCCGGCCGTCGTCGAGTTCGAGAAGCGGGAGGCCGGGGCCGCCCTGCTCCTGCAGTACCTCGACGGCGTCACGTTCCAGGAGATCATCCTGAACGGCGATGCCGAGTCCGCCCGGCACGCCCAGGACCGTGTCGCAGAGACCCTGGATCGGCTCTGGTCGGCCACTCGCAAGCCCGAGCCGGTCAACGGGCGGTACATCCGCCAACTCGCGGCACGGATCGACGACGTGTACCGGATGCACCCCGGGTTCCGCCGCGGCGGCGGGCGCATCGGAAGCCGCCCGATCCCGGCCTTTTGCAAGCTGCTGGAACAGGCCGCCGATCTGGACACCGCACTGGGCGCCCCGTTCTCCGTGCTGATCCACGGCGATTTCAACCTGGACAACATCATCTACAACCGCGACGCCGACAGCCTGCATTTCGTCGACGTGCACCGCTCCTGCGACATGGACTACGTGCAGGATGTGTCCGTGTTTCTGGTCTCGTGTTTCCGCCTGCCCGTGTTCGTCCGGAATGTGCGACAGAGCATCGAGGACGTGGCCTGCCGGTTCCTCGCGTTCGCCCGTCGGTTCGCCCGCGACGCCGGGGACGACACGTTCGAGGCCCGACTGGCCCTCGGCCTGATCCGGTCCTTCGCCACGTCGACCCGGTTCGAACTCAACCGGGCGTTCGCCCGCGCCATGCACGAGCGGGCCGTCTGGCTGTTGACCTGCGTCCTGTCGCATCGCGGACGTCCCTGGACGGAATTCCGCGTGTCCGACAGCGTCCTGGTGTGCTGACCATCCGGAGAGGCGCGGGCGTCAGACCGCCCCGCCCGAGTTCATCGACCCAACGGAGGACCTGGTGGCCCCGACAAGGCAGAACCCGAAGATCGGCGTGGTGGGCGTGAGCAACGGCTGGTCGTCCGGACACCTGGCGGATGTCGTCGCCGCCCGCACCGGCCATCGCCTCCTCGTCGAAATGCGCCGATTGGAATTCGACCTGGCGTCCGGCCGCGTGAACTGCGACGGAACCGACCTGGGCACCCTGGATGCCCTGATCGTCAAGAAGCTCGGCGCTCGCTACCGGCCGGAGCTGCTGGACCGGCTGGAGATTCTTCACTACCTGCACGCCCGCGGCGTGGCGGTGTTCTCCAAGCCTGCCTCCATCATGCGGCTGCTCGACCGACTGAGCGGCACGGTGACCCTGCGCATCGGTGGGATCCCCATGCCCGACACCGTGGTCACCGAGGACATCGAACACGCGGCCAGCGCCGTCGTGCGGTTTGGAAAGGCCGTTCTCAAGCCGCTGTACACGTCCAAGGCCCGGGGGATGGAAGTCGTGAAAGACGGGCCCGACCTGCGTGACCGCATTGAGGCCTTCCGATCGGCGGGCAACAGCATCCTCTACGTGCAGCGGCTCATGTCCCTGCCCGGCCAGGACATGGGCGTCGTTTTCCTGGGCGGTCAGTACGTAGCCAGCTACGCGCGCGTGGCCGGCAAGCTCGCCTGGAACACCACGACCGCCTCGGGAGGCCGATACCGCCCGTGCGAGCCGTCGGACGCCGTGATTGACCTGGCCTATCGTGCCCAAGCCCTGTTTGATCTCGACTTCACCTGTGTGGATGTGGGAGAAACGCCGGACGGGCCGATGGTGTTTGAAGTGTCGGCCTTCGGCGGGTTCCGGGGGCTGAAGGAGGCGACGGGCATCGACGCGGCCGAACGATACGTGGACTACGTGCTTCGGAAGCTGGCCCCGGAGGGATAGCGGACGAGGCCGTCTGGCGGCGACGCCGACGTCGCCGGCCTGCTCGCGGGGCAGGCCCGACCGCATGTGCCGTCTACGCCAGAATCACGCCCATCTTTTCCAGGGCCTCCTGCTCGCTCGCCGCGAACGTAAAGATCTTGTGGAGGGACGTGAGCTTGAACAGCTTCTGAAGGTCTTTGCCAAGTCCGCAGATCACCAGCATCCCGTTGGCCTTCTCGATGTGCTGCCGCACGACCAGAAGCACGGAGAGGGCCGCGGAGGAGAGATGCGTCACCCTGGACATGTCCAGCAGCAGCTTGCGCCGATCCTGCTTCTCCACTAGCGCATTGAGTTCCTGGCCCACCTTCTCGATGACCTGGGCGTCCACGATGGCACTGTCCTGAAACGTCACCACCGTCACGTCCTTGAGGGTCTGCACCAGCAATCGCGCATTCTGCGTCATGGAAAATCCTCCGGATCACGGATTCGATCGGGTTTCAGCATACCCAGCATTCGCGAGCAGGTCGAGAGGGTCCGGCGCCGTGGGGTCCCAATGCGGCTCACCCGCACCAGCGCAGCAAGCGGCCCCCAACCCGTCCGGGGCCGGGGGCCGAGTCTGAATCCTTTGCGCAGGAGAACCGCGATCGCGTTCAGCCGCGGTCCTTCGGGGCGTGTTGCCGGGCCAGTTCCGCAATGGCGTCAAATGCCTGAGGGTCGTGGATCGCCAGCTCGCTCATCATCTTGCGATTCAACACGACCTGGGCTGCCTTCAACCCGTATATGAACCGGCTGTACTGAATGGACCGCGTCTGGCATGCGGCGGTCAGACGCGTCACCCACAAGGCCCGGAACTGGCGTTTTCGCGCGCGCCGATCCCGGTACGCGTAGACCCCGGCTCGCGTCACCGCCTCTTTCGCGGTGCGATACAGCCGACTGCGACCCCCGCGATACCCGCGGGCCTCGCGAAACAGACGCACCTTCCTGCGATGCCGGGCTGCACCAACCGTCGTACGTGGCATGGTTCTTCTACTCCTGCCGGCCCACACGCCGGTCGTTCCGGCCGGGGCACCAAAGCCCGAACGTCAACGACTCACCGCTTTGAGCCGAGGAATGATCTTCTTGGCCATCACCGGTGTCACCAATACCGGCTTTCGCAGACGCCGGACCCGGTCGCCGCTCTTGCCGCTCATCAGATGGCTGGCAAAGGACGGCTTGTACCGGACCTTGCCCCGGGCCGTCACTTTCACCCGCTTGGCCATTCCCTTGTGCGATTTCATCTTGGGCATAACCGCCACCTCACCTCCAAAACAGGCCAAAGACCGGGCATTCTACGCCGACCCCGCCGACTCTGCAACCCCCGCGCCCCGCCGGGAGTCGGAACGCCCGGGCCCCCGGCCCTGCGCCTCGAGCCATTGGTGCTGGGCCTCGATCCGCTTGCAGAACGCCGGCTCCTCCATCCACTCCACCCGGAGATGCCGGTCCAGGCACACCGATGCCTCCTGCCCCTCCCCCCGGCAACCCAGGAACGCCGCGCGGTCAAACACCACGACAAAGTAGCCGTTGCTGCGGATCAACGACGTCACCCGCGGGCTGTGCCCGAGAATCATCTCGTCCTGCCGCCGGCGCAACGCGACCACGGAATCCGCGGCAGGATACCGGTATCCCGCCGCCCGGCGAGGATCCTTCACCCGGTTGCCCGGGAACTCCAGCGGCAAGTGCCCGTCCAGCCGCAGAATCTCCGCCTTCAGCGGCACCACGAAGTCCCGGGTCAGATCCACCTCCATGCGGGCAATGGCCTCCCGGCTGCGCTGCCACATGGTGACTGCCATGAACGCAACCACACCCAGAAGGCAGACGATCCCTCCGCTCGCCAGGCGAGCTTGTCTCTGCCGCGACCGGGCAGCCTGATGCCGCCGCCGGAGTTGCTTGGCCGAGGTAGCCTGCGTCAACCTGATACCTCTCGCAGCTTCGGTAGGCCCGGAACCACGGGTGGCGCGCATGCGAAACACCGGACGCGCCACCACGCAGCATCGCCGACCGCCAGGCGGCGATCAGTCTTCATCTTCCTCATCATAGGGGTCGATGGCCGTCTGGTCCGCACTGGACGCGAGGGCTTCCAGAGCACTGATCGGATCGTCCTCGTCCGCCTCGTCCAGTCCGAACATGTCCGAGGAGTCCTTCACGCCCGAGTCCGCCATGGCCTCGGCCCGGCTGGCCTGCCGGCGCCGCAGCCTCGTCTTCACGGGCCGGATGTCGTCCGGCTGGCCGTCAATCTGTACCGTGAATACCACCGGACCGACCACCAGATGGTCACCCGCCTGTAGCGAGTCTTCTGTCACCCGCCTGTTATTCACGTACGTCCCGTTCGCACTCCCCAGGTCCTTCACCACCACGCGCTTGGCCGTGACCGAAATCGACACGTGACGCCGCGACACCTCCGGCAACGGAATGCGGATGCCACATTCGTCCAGCCGCCCGATGACAACCGAGGATCCCGAAATCGGGAACTCCCGGCGGTCCCCATTCTCCTTGAACATCACCAGCCTTACGTCCATGTGGGCGGTCCAGTCAAAAACTAAAGTCTGAGTGAACTCGACGTGCCAACTGTCCCGCGCCGCCACGGACCGCCTGACGGTTCTTGCGTCGGGCGGCCCAACCGGCATCGCGAACCGCCGCCAAGCGGCCAATTCGGGGCTGCCGTCGCCCCCTCGCTCCCGTATTCTACCAGACGGGAGCGTCCTGACAATGGCAAGCCTGGCCCTCTACATCCACGTGCCGTTCTGCCGCGCCCGCTGCGGCTACTGCGACTTCTTCTCCGTCGCCGGAGCCGCCCCCCAAAAGATGAAACGCGTGGTAGACGCTCTGATTGCGGAACTGGCCGCACGCAAACCGGCCGTGCCTGACGGGCCGACCACCATTTTTGTGGGCGGTGGCACGCCCACCGTCCTTCCAAACGACGAGTTGGATCGACTGCTCGAAGCCGCCCAGCCCAACGTCCGCCCGACCGGCGAAATCACCGTGGAGGCGAACCCGGAAAGCGTCACCCCGGGCAAATGTGACACTCTCGCGGGCTGTGGCGTGAATCGGTTATCCATCGGCGCCCAGACGTTTGACCCGAATGAGCTTCGCCTCCTCGAACGGGTTCACGAAGTGCTGACCATCAACTCGTCGGTTCGCCTCGCCCGTCAGGCGGGCATCCACAACCTCAACCTCGACCTGATGTTCGGCATACCCGGGCAGACCCGCGAGACATGGGCCGACTCGCTACGGCGAGCGGTCGACCTGGGGGTCGAGCACCTCTCCTGCTACGGCCTCACGTACGAGCCCGGCACCCGACTCGCCCAGGCCCTCGAGGCCGGTACCGTCTCGCCTTGCGACGAGGAGCTGGAGACCGAGCTGTACCTTCAGGCGATCGACACCCTGACGGCGGCCGGCTACGAGCAGTACGAAATCAGCAATTTCGCCCGCCCCGGGCGCGCGTGCCGGCACAACCTCGCCTATTGGCGAAACGAGCCTTCCATCGGAATCGGCCCGTCCGCCGCGGGATACCTGGACGGCCGCCGCTACCGCAACGTGGCAGACCTGGATGCCTACGTGGAGCGGATTGAGCAGACCGGACTGGCGGAGGAGACATCTGAAACGCTCACCGGCGCGGAGTTGGCCGGCGAGCTGGTGATGCTGGGCCTGCGAATGCGAGACGGGCTGGACATGTCAGACGTCCGCGCTCGCAGCGGCGTGGATGTTCGGACGGCCTGCGCCGGCGCCCTTGCCGATCTGGAGAAGCGGTCCCTGCTGCGGATTTCCGGCGATCGCCTCGTGCTGACGCGTCCGGGCCTGCTCGTGGCGGACGCCGTCATCACCGATCTGATGGCGGCCCTGGACGAGCGTCACCGATAAACGAATCGCATTCGGAGTGGGATTGAAGTATCTGCTGGATCTGTCGCGTCCGGCGCCGGCACGGAAAGAACCAACTCCGCGTCACGTTCGAGCGGATACGAGAAGACGACGCATCCCGATACGGAATCGCCCGGCCGCAGGTCACGTGGACTCGGCGATTGCATCAAGAACGCTGTCGCCGCTCGCCCCGCCCCCAGGAAGTGTGTATCGGGCGGCACCCGAACGGCGGTCGACGAATAGGACAATTGGGGCGGACCGCCCTTGTATGGAGACGGACGACAGCAGGACGAAGATGAGAACGCTGCATCGGGGTAGGCTCCGCTCGACGACTGCCCGGGCGCCGGAGCCGGTCTCAGCCCGGGGGGAAGGGGCCCGCGTTTGCCGGCAGCGCGATAGGACAGGGCCAGCGCATCGATGGGAAGCGGCCGGCGCAGGCGGCCCGCGCTGTCCTCCAGCATCAGGTCCGCCGGGATCCAGGTAAACGTCGTGTCCGAAACGTTGCGGACGATCAGGTGGAACGCGACCAGCGACTCGCGGGGGGTCCACGGCACCTTCACCGGACGTGCCTCTGCGGCGACGGCCTGCGCCTGCCGCGCCGCCACTCCGTCCCCGGGCCGGACCACCTGGTCCCCCGACGGAATCCCCCGCAGCCGCGGGCCGCAGCCCCCGCCCAAAGCCACCACCGCCAGCATCGCGACGCCAACCCGCACCACAAACGCACCTGCCTTCCCCTGCTATTCCCGCTCTTCTGCATCCAGCCCGAAGAGCCGGCGAGCCGTTTCCGCATAGATCTGCCCGCGCCCCTCGACGCCCTTCTCGTTCAACGTCTGAACCGGCTCGTGCAGGATCTTGTTCACCAGCCGCCGGACCATCTGCTCGATCAACTCTCGCTCCCGAGGCGAGGCGTCCCGAAGCTTGGGGGCAAGCCACTGGAGCTCGCCCTCCGCGATGGCGTGGAAGTGCTCGCGCAGCTCCGTCACCACCGGGCCCACGTCCCGCCGGCCACGCTCCAGCAGGAACGCCGCCGCGCGTTCCTGGACGATTCGCTCGCCCTCGCTGATTTTCGAGCGACGCTCCTCCCAGTGCCGCTCCGTGATCCGCTGAAGATCGTCGATGTTGTAGACGAACAGGCCCTCCAGCTCACCCACGGAATCCTCGATGTCCCGGGGAACGGCCATGTCGATCATCAGCAGTGGCCGGTACTTCCGCCGACGCGGCAGGTCGGCGCAGTCGCGAGCCGTGAGGATGGGCTCGGCCGCGCCGGTGCAGGTCAGCACGACGTCCGCCTCCACCAGCAGGTCGCCCAGCGACTCGTAGGGCCGGGCCTCGACGCTCAGGCGCTGGGCCACCTCCTGAGCCCGGGCGGACGTCCGGTTCGTGACGAGCACGCGTCGTGGTTGATGGTCCCGCAGGTGCCGGAGCGTCAGCTCGCCCATTTTGCCGGCCCCGATCATGAGCACCACCTTGTCGTCAAAGCGGCTGAAGATCTGCCGGGAGAAGTCCAGGGCCACGCTGCCCACGCTGACATGCCCGGATGAAATCTGCGTCTGCGTGTGGACTTGCTTGGCCACGCCGAACGCGTGCTGGAACAGCGCCTCGATCTGGGCGCCGGCCGTCTGCTGCCCGCGCGCCAGCTCCAGGGCGTGCTTGGCCTGCCCCAGAATCTGCGATTCGCCGATCACCATGGAGTCCAGAGAGGAAACCACGCGAAACAGGTGTCGGATCGCCTCGCTGTCTTCGTGGAAGTACAGCGACGAGGCGAACTCACGCGAGTCCACACCCTGCTGCCGCGCCAGAAACTCGATCGCCTCGTGCAGCCGCGGCGGCGCCTGCAGCGGCCGGGTGAGGTAGAGCTCCGTCCGGTTGCACGTGGAAAGGATGACCGTCTCCGCCTTCGGAAAGGCCTCGTGAAACGCCGTCAGCGCCTCGGCGCACCGGCGATCGTCAAACGCCAGCTTCTCCCGGACGTCGACGGTGGCCGTCTTGTGGTTGCATCCGATGACGAACGTGCGCATCTAGTGCACCTTCGAGACCTTCTCCACCACCAGAAGGATGAACACCAGCAACGCGCCGGTCCCCAGCGCCAACTGGGCCGCCCGCCGGCCCCGGAACCGCGGCACGAACACCGAGGCCGCAATCGCCGCTCCGTACAACCCCCACACGATGAAGCTCCCCACGATGAAGGCGTCCGTCAGCCACGCCTGCCGCGTGGCCTGCTCCGCACGGACCGACTGCGTCGCCTCGCAGATGCCGGTTAGAATGCCGAACGACAGCAGAACGAACCCGATCACCAGGTTCCACCGGCTGAACCGCTCCCAGGCCTGCAGCGGCGCCAGGTGCCCGAACAGCGGGGAAGGCTGCTTGCGACGCAACGCCCGCCACAGCACCAGGTACACCGCGCCCCCCGCGCCGCCGCACACCAGGAACGTCCCCGCTGCGATCAGCGACAACTGATGCACGACAAACCAGGTCGCCGTGTCGTACCGCAGCAACGGCTCACCCACCTGCACGAACGCAAACACCTGGAACAACGCGGCCACCGGCAGCAAGAACCCGTCGAGTCCCCGAATACGCGACAGATGCTGCGCGCACGCCGCCACCGCCGTCAGCGTTGTGGCGAACACCAGCGTCACGTCAAACCGGTTCGTCAGCACGTGCCGCACGTCCTCCGCCGCCACCGTGCGCACCGTAAGTACGTACGCGTTGATGATTACGATCGCGACCGTCCACATCTGGAGCAGCCACGACGACTTGTCGTGAGGGTATTTCGCCCGGTGGGCCGCCCCGCTGCTGGCCGCGCCCAGCATGACCGCCGCGGCGACCGTCAGCACCAGTTGTTCCGCCGGCAATGCCATACGCCCTCCCGGACCCGACCCACACCGGTCCACCCCGTCCCCCCGCCGCCCGCCACGACGGCCACCCGCCTCACCCGCTTGTGCCCCGCCGGCCGGCCCGATTCGCATTGTAGCCCGAAGTCCCGGGATGGGAACGCCCGACGGCCTTCCGCGCATTGTGCCGGGTGACCCGCCTCTGGCGTGGGTCCGGCTGTCTCCCTGTGGGACCGGCCACCTTCTGTGGGTCCGGCTGTCTCCCTGTGGGACCGGCTTTCCAGCCGGTCTGAGCCTCCTGCCTATCCTGGTCCGCACGGCGGACCCTACTTGTGGGACCGGCTGCCTTCTGTGGGACCCCGGCGCGCCGGGGTCTCTGGGGTTCACGCCGGCCGTCTCTGCCCGCAGAGCGTTCAGGCCCGTTCGCGGGCCTTCCTCGCTGGGGCGGGATTGCAGGCCGGCCGTTTGCGGCCGGTTGTTCGAACCCCCCAACTCCTCCCCCCGGGCACTCCGTTTGAGCGGGGTCATGCACACCGGGATAAGCGCCCACCAAGACTATGGGCACAGCTTGCATCCGGGCGGGCCAGATGCTCCAATAGGATCGTCGGGAAGCCGGCGATCGGGAGCAGGACACATGACGAAGTGGCAGTACTGGTCACCCTTGCCTATCGGCGGGGTCGTCGGAGCCATCTACGGTCTGCAGGCATTCGGGGACGTTGGCGGCAATCCTGTGATTGGAATGGGCGTGCTTCCGCTCCTCACGGCGCTGCTCGGGGCCGTGCAGTTCCAGCTCCTCATGTTCGCCGCCCAGGCCTTCTTTGCGGCCGTGTTGCCGGTTCCGTTCGGCAAGAGCATTCGAGGAACCAAGTGCCGCGTGATCGGCTTTCTCATGCTCTTCGGGCCGCTGATCGCGTTTGCCATGCAGTGGAGCGGGGCATTCGTGCTTCTGATCAGCGAGCGACATACGCTGACGGCATTCTGGCTGATCTGGTTCATCGGCTGGACCGTGGTCGGGGGCCTGTGCTATCCGGCCGCCCTGCTGATTTACCTGTACTTCGTGCCTGCGGCCGTGGCGGATTTTCGGGCAAAGGATTGACCGGCGATCTGCGGGCAGAGGCGGCCGGCGTGATCCCCAGAGACCGGCTGGAAAGCCGGTCCCACACATGACGCCGGTCCCACAACGAGAAGGCCGGTCCGTCCTCGCCCCAGCCCTCGTGCGCTGCCTCTGGGTTTCCGGCCGCCGCAGCCGGATCACTTCGTCCCTGCGTCCCTGCGTCGCTCCGTCCCTGTTTTCCGCGTTCTTGCGTTTCGACGTTTTTGCGTTTCCGCCCGTCCCAGAGCCTGCCCGCCGCGGCGGGTCCCTTTCCATTGCCCCCCGCACCGCCCAACACTACGATTCCAACCATGCTTCACGCTGACCTCATCGCCATTGTGGACCGTGTCTACACCATGGACCCCCGCCGGCCGGTGGCCAAGGCGGTGGCCGTCGTGGGCGACCGGATCGCGGCCGTCGATACGCCCGGGCGAATCCGGCGATGGCGCGGGCCGAAGACCCGCGTCATCGAGGTGCCGAAGCAGGTGATTGTCCCGGGCCTGACAGACTGCCACGCCCACCTTTTCTCCTGGGCCCTCATGCTGGACGAGGTCGCCCTGGCCGGCGTCACGTCGATGGCTGCCGCCCTGCGGAAGGTCCAGGCCGGTGCCGCCCGGACGCCCACCGGCCGGTGGCTCGTTGGCAACGGGTTCGACAAAAACGCCTGCGGCGGGCGGTTCCCCACCGCCACGGAGCTGGACGCCGTCACCGGCACGGTTCCCGCCTGCATCTACAGCCGCGACTGGCACTGCGCCTGGGTCAACACCGCCGGCCTGAAACGGGCGGGCATCACCCGCCGCACGGCCGACCCGCCGGGCGGGCAGATTCTGCGGGACGCCAAGCGCCGGCCCACCGGCATCCTCATGGACACCGCCATGGACCTGCTGGAGCCGGTCCGGGACCGCGGCAGCGACCCGGCCGACCCCCGCGTCCGGCGTTTGTGGAAGCGGGCGTGCCGCGAGTTCCATCGCTTCGGCCTGACCGGCGTCCACTCGGTGGACGGGATCGAGGCGTTCGCGTGGTTCCAGCGATTCGCGGCGGAGGGCGTGCTGGGCCTTCGCGTTCGTTACGCGCTGCCACACAATCGTCTCAGCGGTGCAGAGGCGTTGCAGATTCGAAGCGGATGGGGCGACGACCGGCTTCGCATCGCCGCGCTGAAGCTGTTCGCCGACGGCGCGCTGGGTAGCCAGACCGCGTGGATGTACCGCGCGTACCCCGGCCGGCCCGGCTACTACGGCATTCCCATCTGCGTGGGCAACGAGTTGCGCGACACGGCCTGCCGAGCGACGGCCATCGGTCTGCCATGTTGGATCCACGCCATCGGCGATCGCGCCGTGCATGAAGTCGCAAGCGTTCTGGCCGACGTCGGCGTGCCCGCATCAGGCATGCACCTGCCTCATCGCATCGAACATGCGCAGTGCGTTCGGGCAAAAACACTACGCGTGATGCGCAAAGCAAAAATCATCGCGTCGGTTCAACCTTCCCACTTATGCGAGGACATGACGATTGCCGATACACATTGGCGAACGGCGGCAACGTTCACGTATCCGTTCCGCTCGCTTCAATCGGCCGGGATTCTGATGGCAATGGGGTCTGACCTGCCCGTCGAAACGATGAACCCGTTTCTCGGCATGTACGCGGCAGTCACTCGGAAGAACCGGCAGGGTGAACCAAGCCAAGGCTGGTACCCCCGCGAACGAATCGACCGATGGAGCGCGTTGGCCGGCTATACCGTGAACGCGGCGCGGAGCGTTGGTGAGGGAAGCCGGCTGGGCCGATTGACGCCCGGCCACCTGGCGGACTTCGCCGTGCTGACGGACGATCCGATCCGCTGCGACGCCGCAGAGTTGCCGGCCGTTCGGGCGACACACACCGTGGTGGGCGGGCAACTGGCCTGGGCCGAGTGAGCCCCTTCAGAGTCTACGCCGCTCCGGCACGAGCTGTAACCCGATGCCCGAAAGAGGGTTAGGCTCTTCGGGAAGCTGAGCCGTCCGGCGAGCCCCGCACGGCGTGAATCTGGAAAAGGATGCGAACCGAGAAAAACCGGTTTTTAACCATTTACTTTCAAGAACCTTATGGTATAAATGGTTACGCGGTTCGTCTCTGGAATGCAAACTGCTAGCATCCTGAGGTGTGGGAATCGAAGGGTGTCGCGGATTGTCCTGCGTGTGTTCGTGTCGGCGCGTTTCGGCGCGCGTCACAGCCGGTTCTGAAGCAGCGACGCGGCGCAACGCCCGGACCCGCGAGTGCCGTGCCGCAGAGTCGAGTGAAAAACGCGACTCACCACGCACGAAGGTCCGTGAATCGCGTGAGCCACGCGGGCCGGGTGAAGCGATCCGGGAATTCGAATCGCTTTTTGATGTGAAATTGGAAACGCACGTTTCGCGCAGGTATAATTTGGTGAGTAGCCGATTGAGAGCCCTGAGTTTCTGACGAAACCGGCGGCCGAAAGGCTCCTCCCAAGACGAAAATTTAAGGTCTTCCACTCGCTGCGGCACCCTTTGACCGCGCCAATACTAAATAGGGTGCCGCACGCCCTTTTTACGCACCCCGCCATCTCCCAACGCTCCACGCAGAACCGAACCCGATCAGTGCCGGCCAGTGCCAACCCGCCGGGCAGCCGGACCAGAATCGCAGAGAGGCTTTGGCCTGTAGCCCGCAGGCTGGAGGCGCACGGGAGTGGAGAGACGGCGAGGAGGCCGGAGCGCAGAAGGCAAACCCAGGGTTTGGCTGACGACGTGCCGCGCAACGGCACGCCACTGACCCGTCGATCGCCGGACCGCCGGATTTGGAGGAATTTCCCCAGGATGTGGCGGCGGTTTGGTGCTATATTAGAGACGGCCGAAGCAGGCCAGCACGGACCCAAGTACCGGGCAACAGGTGATCGCGCCCGGGGCGTCAGGGTATTCGCTTACGCGAGGACAATCCGGTTCGCCGGAGCGCCGACCTAATTGTGCGCCCTGCTTCGGCCCCTTTGTTTGCGCTGAGGGAACCCTGGAGGGCCTCAAGCCCCCGTGAACGGCTGGAAAGCCGGCTTGCGGGGACGGTCCCACACGGAATATGGTTCCAATGCCTCCTGGGACCGGCTGGTCTCCGCAGGCGACTCGCCGGGATGGCGAGAAAGCCGGTCCCACACCCGGGTTGCGTTCCCCCACAGGCGTTACGGCTTCTGCGTTTCGTAGGCCCAGGCCAGCCATTCCAGGGCGAGGGCCAGGTCGGTCGCCTCCACGGTCGGGCCGCCCCAGAAACGGAAGCCGGGAGGAGCATCGCGGTACGGGGCGCAGTCGTAGGCCACACCCTCTGCTTCCAGGACGCCGGTCACCTTCTTGCAGAACGCGCCCTGGTCCTCCTTGCTCAGCTTCGTAAACCAGCCGGCCGTCAACTTCAGGCAAATGGAGGTGTTACTGCGGGTGGCCGGGTCTTCCGGCAGGAAGTCAATCCAGTCGTACTTTGCGACGAAGTCCTCGACGGCCTTGAGATTGGCCCGGCTGCGGGCGATCAGGGCGTCCAGGCCGGTCTTGCCGTTGATGGACAGGCTCTTGGACCAGTTCAGGGCGTCGATGTAATCCTCCACGCAGATCATGGACGGCGTATTGATGGTCGAGCCCTCAAACACCTCTTCGAGCAGCTTGCCGGCCTTGGTGAGCCGGAAGATCTTGGGCAGTGGCCAGGCCGGCTTGTAGCTTTCCAGCCGGGCGACGGCCCTCGGCGACAGCACGATCATTCCATGGGCCGCCTCGCCGCCGAGACACTTCTGCCACGACCAAGTCACGACGTCCAGGCGGTCCCACGGCATGGGCATCGCGAAAACCGCACTGGTCGCGTCACAGAGGGTCAGGCCGCCGCGGTTGGCTGGCGGGGGCGACGAATCCGGGATTTTCACGCCGCTGGTGGTGCCGTTCCAGACAAAGACCACGTCGGTGTTCCAGTCCACCTCCGCCAGGTTGGGCAGCTTGCCGTAGTCGGCCCGGAATACCTTCGTTTCGATCTTGAGCTGCTTGGTGATGTCCGTCACCCAGCCCTCGCTGAAGCTCTCCCAGGCCAGGGCCGTCACCGGCCGCTCGCCCAGCAGGCTCCACATGGCGCATTCGAACGCCCCGGTGTCGCTGCCGGCCAGAATGCCGATCCGGTAGTCCGCGGGGATGCGGGCCACCTCGCGGCTGAGGTCGATGGCCCGTTTCAGCCGGCCTTTACCGAGTTTGGCGCGGTGCGACCGGCCGACCGGCGTATCGGAAAGCACCTGCACGTTCCAGCCGGGCCGCTTGCAGGTCGGGCCGGAGCTGAAGTTCGGGACGCGGGGCTTGGACGTAGGCTTTGCCATGATTGGGCTCCTTCAGGGACATCGACCGGGGGGCCGCGCTGGCCGGAGGTCGGTTCGTGCCTCGGGTCACAAGCCTGGAAAGCTAGCGATTCTGCTAAGGAACGCAAGGTGGTCGCGTGGGTAGGCCTGCCGCGCGGTCGGCCCCAATGGGTATTCAGGGGTTGGTCACCGGGCCGTAGGTCTCGGGCCGCCGGTCGCGGATCAGTGGAAGCGCGTGGCGGAAATCGCGCACCTCGTCCAGGTTCACTTCCGTCACCAGGACGTCCTCCTCCGCCCGCCTGGCTTCGGCGAGGATCCTGCCGCGAGGGTCGCAAACGTAGCTGGTTCCGAAGAACTCGCCGATCCGCCAGGGGTCTTCCCAGCCGGGCCGGTTCACTCCCGCCACAAAGCACTGGTTCATGACGGCCTGGGCGGGCAGTTCCAGCTTCCAGAAGGCTTCGCCCGGTCCGGCGATGCCCGCGGACGGGTTGAAGACAATCTCGGCCCCGCGAAGCGCCAGCGAGCGGAAGCCCTCAGGAAAATGGCGGTCGTAGCAGAGGTACACGCCGATCCTGCCAAAACAGGTTTCAAAAACGGGATATCCGAGGTTGCCCGGCCGGAAGTAGAACTTCTCCCAGAATCCCGGGGCCATGTGCGGAATGTGCATTTTGCGGTAGGCGCCCAGGCAGGCGCCGTCGACGTCGATGACAGCGGCGGAATTGTAGTACGAGCCCGCGCCGTCGGTCTCGGTGATCGGGCTGACGATGACCGCGCGGTGCTGCCGGGCCTGTTCACACAAGATCTGCGTGGTGATGCCGTCCGGAATGCGCTCGGCCAGTTCCAACCAGCGGGAATCCTGCTCCGCGCAGAAGTAGGGTCCGTTGAAAAGCTCCTGGAGGCAGATGATCTGGGCCCCCATGTGCGCGGCGCGGGCAATCAGGTCCACGTGCTTGGCGATCATGCTCTTCTTCAGATCGGCGGGGGCCTCGGCGGCCGACCGGTCCAGCGACGCCTGTATCAACCCGATGCGGATGTTCCTGGACATGGTGCTGCGCCTCCGCCGCCCACAATCGACAGACAACTCCCCTGCGGCCGGGATGTTCGGCAGTGTATCCCGGCCCTGATGAATGACAAGCCGCGAGCGAACCGGCCGGCGGCTCGGCGTGTGTTTGCGGGGCGGCGTTATCGCGCGGCGGCGAAACGCGCCGCCACGTCGTCCCAGTTGACCAATCCCCACCACGCCGTCAGGTAGTCGCCGCGCCGGTTCTGGTAGTCCAGATAGTACGCGTGCTCCCAGACGTCGGTGATGAGCAGCGGGATCGCCCCAACCATGTATGAGTTCTGATGGTTGAGGATGGCCAGCGTGTAGAGCCGCTTGAGCATGGGCGACCAGACGAGCGCGCCCCACCCGTTGCCCTCGGCCGTGGCCGAAGCGGCCAGAAGCTGTGTCTTGAGGCCATCGACGGAGCCGAAGTCCGCCTTGATCTGATCTGCGAGGGCGCCGCCGGGCGCCTTGGCCCCGCCGGGCTTCATGTTCTCCCAGTAGATGGTGTGGTTGATGTGCCCGCTGCCGTGGAAGGCGAGGGCCCGCGCGATGTTGGCGATGGCGGCTTCATCCTTCTTCGCCCGAGCGTCGATGAGGGCCCGTTCCGCGGTGTTGAGGCCCCTGACGTAGGCGGCATGATGCTTGTCGTGGTGGAGCTTGAGGATGTCCTCGCTGATGGCCGGTGCGAGCGCGTCGTACGCGTACGGCAGCGGCGGCAGCGTGTGGGTGCCGGGCTCAGCGGATGGGGCCTTCGGCGCGGGTTCGTCCGCGGTGGCAGCCGTCGTCCAGACGCCGGACGCGGCCAAGCCGCCCATGGCGGCGGTGGACCCGAGAAAACTGCGTCGCGTAATCATAACTGGTTCTCCTTAGTACCCGATGCCCAGAGTGCCCGCGGCCTCCCCAGGTCAGATGCGGCTGATCTCTTCGGGATGCCGCCGCAGGAAGTTCTCGATGTTGTCTGCGTACCGCTGCATGATCTTCTGGAGAACCTCGGGCGTTTCCGGCTCATCCGGCCGGTCCGTCAGCGGGCCCAGAATTTCAGCGCGGTACCGGAAATCGCGTTCGGTGGTCAGGAACACCTGAAGGATCGGCGCTCCGCACCGCAGGGCAATTTGAACCGTGCCCACCAGAAATTTGCGCGACTGCCCGAAGAAAGTCACGTCCACGTACTTCAGACGCGCGTCGCGCTCCCGGTGAACGTCCAGGGAGCTGCCCAGAACGTAGTTGTTCTGAAAACAGCGGTAGATGTCCCGGGGAAACGCGTCGGAATAGATGATGCGAACCTTCTGCAGTTCCGGGTAGCATCGCTCGTACATGGATTGAATGTAGCGGCGAATGGAGCCTTCCCGGCTGTCGCGCACGCCGGCCACCTTGTATCCAAGCAGCGCCAGCATCAGCCCGGTGATCTGCTGCGTGCCGTGGTGCGACAGCGACAGGTACACGCCCTTGCCCCGAGCCAGTGACTCATCCAGCAGTTCCCGGTTTCTCAGCTCCCAGCGGTGGATAGTCTTCTCCGGCGGCAGCAGATCAAAGATCAGGTAGATGATCTTGTCGCATCGCACCCGCATGAATTGTCTTCGCGCGGCGGCACGAATCTCGGAATCGGACAGGGCGTCGCCCATCAGCCCCCGCACCGTCTCGGCGAAACGACGACGACGACGGTAATTGATCATCCACTCCAGAGCGCCAAAAAACTGGCCAAACCGGTACAGGCCGGGCAGGGTCAGGCACCGCGCCATCACGTACAACACGAGCCGCAACGATGCAAAACAGAAACGCTCCCAGCCTGAAACAGGGGCCGTCTCCGACGCGGGTGTGGATGGGGTTGTGCAAACGGTTTCGCTGGTCATGGCTCCGATCTGTGAGGGAAACCCGGTGGACAAATGCGCGGGGGGCCCGAAGCATTCAGTCAGCACCGAACATCCGCGTTACAATGGGCGTCACCGTCGCGCCAGCCGGCTTCGCTCGTCACGGGACACAGTGTAACGGATACGCAGGCACAGCAAAAGGAGCCAGAGCAACACCACGCCGGCGGACACCACAGACCCGCCCAGCGCACGCACGGAGCCGGTCAGCAGCCCGTGGAACAGCAGCACCACCGCCGCCAGCAGCATCAGGGCCGGACCCACACACCAGACCATCGCAATAGGCGGCGCCGGCAGCGCCCGGCGGCCGCGCGCGTCCGACGCACAGACCAGGCAGTAGTGATTCCCGTCGATCCCCCGGTACAGCCGGTCCAGTTCGCCGCACCCGTGACACCGGCCCAGCGGGTGGTCTCGCCCGTGCCGAGCAAACGCATCACAGAGCGTGCGGTACGCGTGCGCCACGCGGGCGTACTGGAACCGGGCAAACGCATCGTCGGCGTTGCGGTCCGGATGATGCAGGAAGAGCAATCGTCGCGCCCGCGCCCGAACCGTCTCATAGCCGGCCTCCGGCTTGAGTCCGAGCGCCTGGAAATGCTCGTCAAAGTCGGCGGGGATCATGGCGCCTCACCGTGCCGGCTCCATCCGGACATCCGTCACGTACGACCACCACAGAAACACGTCCGCGCTCCCATCCGGCGGGTCCAGCCAGGTGAACTCCACGCGGAAGTCCGTGTCGTGCGTCGGACGTTCCAGCGGCGTGCCGGCGGGGCTCCACCCGAGGATAGCTCCCGGGTTGGGCTGATGCCAGTCGCAGTGGCCGGGCACCCCTTCCCACTCGCCGAGGACGGAGTAATCGTCCTTGACAACCAGTCGGCAACGCCCGCACGGGACGGCGGGCTCGCCGGCCGCAAGCCGGTATTCCAGCGAGAAGGCGCCCGGTTCGTCGGCGTCCGGGTGAACGTCCGAGGGAATCTCAAGCAGGAGGATCCGTACCCGATCCGGCTCCGGGGGCAGCGGCCCCACGGGAACCTTGGTGACGGTCGTCACCCGTCGTGCCGCGGGCGGCCGGACCTTCACGTAGACCACGGTGGCCGCCGTCGCCAATGCCACAAGCCCCCAGACGATCGTCCGGACCGATGCCGCGCCCCTGCGGACAGTCGTGTCTGCCCTCATCTGCGCCCCCTTTGTTTTTCCTGAACCGTTCGCTGCCAGAAAAATGCGGTCGAATCGTACCCGGACGGCGGGGATTGGCAATGGCCGGGCGGGCAAAACGTGTCCGCCGGCGAAAGGAGCTTGTCAACGGGCGCCGGGGATGACAGAATCGTGGCCTGCGGCATTGCGGTCGCGCCGCCGTCTTATCGAAAGGAGTCGAAGATGTTGCCTCTGCGAATCGCCCTTGTTCTAGCCGTCTCGTTGGTTCTCACCGGATGCAAGAAGCCCGATCAACCGCCCATCCAACCCAATTACGGCCGTCCCCTGCCGCCGGGCGAGTTGGCCCTGCGGAAGCTGACAGACCCGGCCGACTACCCGGACTTCTCCGAGGGGTTCCGCAGTCGGGCCCGGCTGGAGCAGGCCATTCGGCACAGCCTGGATTACCTGGCGGCCCCGTCCAGCCAGAGGTACTACCCGTACGGGGACGTGTCCCACATGCGGGCGGTACGGTCGCTGGAGCGGTTCCTCGAGGTGCTCAACGAAGCCCGGACCCCGGAAGACCTGGACCGTCTGATCTGCCGGGACTTCGAGGTCTACCAATCCGTCGGCTACGACGACATGGGGACGGTGTTCTTCACCGGGTACTTCACGCCCATCTTCCAGGGGCGAAAGCAGGCCGATTCACGATTCCGCTATCCCCTCTATGCGTATCCGCCGGACTTGGCCAAGGACCCCGAGGGGCGAATCCTCGGGCGTAAGCGGCCCGACGGCTCTTACGAACCCTATGCCACGCGGCGCCAGATCGAGGAACAGGGCCTGCTGAAAGGCCACGAGATCGCCTGGCTGTCCGACCCGTTTGAGGCGTACGTGGTCACCGTGCAGGGCTCCGCTCGGCTGCGGCTGGAGGACGGCACGCTCTGGGAACTGGGCTACGCCGGCAACAACGGCCACGAATACTCACCCGTGGGATACCGTCTGATCGACGACGGCTACATCCACGAGAACGACCTGTCGCTCCAGACGATGATCGACTTCTTCCGCAGCCATCCGGACCTGATCAACCACTACTGCTGGCAGAACGACCGGTACGTGTTCTTCAAGGAGACGCAGGGCGGACCGTTCGGCAGCATCGGCGTGCCGGTGACCCACTGGCGCACCATCGCTACGGACAAGGAGGTCTTCCCGCGGGCCGGCATGGCCTTCCTGGTGACGGAACTGCCGCTGGAGGGCGCCGCCGGGCAGATCAGCATTCAGCCGCACAGCGCGTTCGCGTGTGATCAGGACACGGGCGGCGCCATCCGCGCGGCCGGTCGATGCGATCTGTACATGGGCGTCGGCGCCAGGGCCGCCCAGTTCGCCGGCCGGACCCGATCGGAAGGAAAGCTGTACTACATCTTCATCAAGCCGGGCCTCATGTAGGCCCCTTGTGGTCTCGACCGATCAAGGGCCGCTCGGACGGGGTACCGCCGTCCGGGCGGCCCCCGTTCTTGTCACGAACGTGCCTCGTGCTGAGCCTCTGTGGCGCGCAGGTTGCCCCGAAACGCGGCCCGGGGTTACAATGAGTCGGTACGTTCCAGCCACCCGGCGTCTCCACGGCCGGAAACAGGACGAATCCCCATGCGATCATTGCCCGACAGCGTTATGCGAACCCGCCCGGAAAGAACATGCTGGAAGACCCGATTCGACAGAGTTCTCGCCTGTGCCACGTTCCTTGCGGGACTGGGGCTGCCGTACGGCGCCCTGACTTCCGGCGCCACGTACCCCGTGGGGCCGGGGCAGCCGTATCCCAGCATCGGGTCCGTTCCGCTGACAAACCTGCAGCCGGGCGACACGGTCCTGATCCACTACCGGCCAATCCCCTACCGAGAGAAATGGGTCATCGCCGCCGAGGGCACGGCGGACCAGCCGATCACGTTTCGCGGCGTTCCCGGGCCCAATGGAGAACGGCCCGTCATCGATGGTGAAGACGCCGTCACGCCGCTCCAGTTGAATTACTGGTCGGAAACCCGCGGCGTGATCAAGGTCGGCGGAGCGAGCGTGCCGCCGAACGTCTTCGCAACCCACATCGTCATCGAGTACCTCGACATCCGCGGCGCCCGGCCGCCCGCGCAGTTCACCGACGACACTGGGCAGGTGCAGTCGTACGCCCTGAACGCGGCGGCCATCTTCCTGGAACGTGGCGAGCACATCACCATCCGCAACTGTATCCTGCGCGACTGCGGCAACGGACTGTTCGTCGCGTCCGGCGATACTCAGCCCAGCCGGCACATCCTGATCGAGGGAAACCACATTCACGGCAACGGGAATGTGGGCCGAATCTACGAGCACAACACGTACACGGCCGCCATCGACATCACGTACCGCTTCAACCGGTTCGGCCCGCTGGTGGCCGGCGCCGGCGGCAACAACCTCAAGGACCGTTCCGCCGGGCTCGTGGTGTGCCAGAACTGGATCGAGGGCGGCAACCGCCAACTCGACCTTGTGGACGCCGAGGACAGCTCGCTGATCCGCCAGCATCCGGACTACCCCCGCACCTTTGTGTACGGCAACATCCTCATCGAACCGGCGGGGGCCGGCAATCGGCAGATCGTGCATTACGGCGGGGATAGCGGCGTGGAGACCGCGTATCGTAAGGGAATGCTGTACTTCTACCACAACACCGTCGTGTCCACGCGCACGGACCGCACCACGCTGCTCCGACTGTCCACCATGGACGAGCAGTGCGACGCCCGGAACAACATCATCTTCGCGACCCACGCGGGCGACCAGATCGAGATGATCGATGAGACCGGCGTGCTCTTCATGTCACACAACTGGATTCGCTCCGGGTGGCAGACGTGCTTCGGCGGCTGCGAGGGCGTGGTCACGGACGACGGCACCCAGATGACCGGAAGCGATCCCGGCTTCACCGATTTCGCGGGGCAGGATTTTCGCCCGACCGCAGACTCCCCTTGCCGGGACAGCGCCGGCCCGCTCCACGCGGACGTCCTCCCGAATCAACCCGTGCAGCACCAGTATGTGAAGCACTCCGCCGGAGAACCGCGGCCCGTGCTCTGGTCGGGGCCGGACGTCGGCGCGTTTGAGAGCCCCTTCCGAATCCTCTTCGACCACAACCGAGACGGCCGCGTGGACCTGGACGACTGGCGCTGGCTCAGTGGGTGCCTGGCCGGTCCGAACCAGGCGCCGACGCCGCCGCCGCCGGCCACGCCCGGGGGCTGCCTCGAGACAAATGACGTGGACCTGGATGGCGACGTGGACCTGCCTGACGTGGCGGCGTTCGTGAAGGCGTATCAGGGCAGCCCGTGACGCCCACCCGGGGCCGTTCCGCCGCGCGGTCCCGTCCCCTCACAGTGCAGCGAACGCTGCTGAGACCGGCAATTTCCGCCGGCCGGCAAGGTCCGATTTTTCATCTACATCGTCCGTAGTGAATGTCCGATACATGGGCGTACGACGGGAGATCGGCAGGACTTGCACAGGCCGGCGGACGGCTGCGTCCAGAACCGAACTCGTGCCAGGAACAGGAGTTAGCGCGAAATGTTGGATGACAATGCGGGCAACATCTACCCCACCACCATCGGGACCGATGCGGTGTTCAAGGGCGAGCTGAAGTTCGACAAAAGCGTTCGCCTGCTGGGCAATTTCGAGGGCGCCATGGAAACCACCGGCAACGTCCTGGTGGCCGAAGGGGCGAACCTGCAGGGTGAAATCAAGGCGTCGGACGTCAACGTGGACGGCCAGATCCGCGGAAACATCAACGCGACCGGGAAGGTCCGCTTGAGCTCGTCGGCAAACATGGAAGGCGACCTGGTCGTGTCGCGCCTGGAAGTGGCCGAGGGGGCCGTATTCATCGGACGCTGCATGGTCGGCGCCGGCAAGGCCAAGGCAAACGCCACCGCGTAGCCGCCGTCCCGGGCCGAGTGTCCGGCCTTCTCCCGGATCGTGCTCGCCGACCCACGGACCCAGGCAATCTTCCCGTGACGCCCGGGGCGACCGCTCGTCGCCCGCGTCCGGACGAAACGCCGGCCCCGCGATGCCGCCCGACGGGTGGGGTCGCGGGGCCGGTCTTTGTTTCATGCAAGCCCGGTCAGCGCTTCCGGGATGCCTCCGGGCGGACGCCGCATCTCATCTTGGCTCCCGGCTGGGGATGACCTCGAAGTCCACGCGGAAGGCATCCTCTCCGACGTCGTTCACCTCAAGCCGGAAGACAATCAGACTGTTGCAGGGGAAATCGGCCCCGATCCATAGGTCGAGGGGGGCGGCCATGCCCTCCGTGGGCAGGGCTTCGTTCTCGTCGCCCAGGGCGGCGCTGGAGAAAAACACGCCGGGCACCAGGGTTTCCTTCGACACGGCGGTCTCGGCCAGGTTCTCCTCGGCCAGCCTTCGCATCGTATCGCCGCCGATGGAGTACACCCGGGCGCACTGCACGCTGAGGACCGCGCTGGACTGTCCGCCCTCCAGATTGCGGTCGTTCGGCCCGAACGAAAACAGCCGCGGCTGGGTGTCCTGGTCCCAGTCGTCATAGGCGCCAAACGTGAAGATCGCCCGGTACGGCGTGTTGTTGATGAACAGGACCTGTGAGTTGCCGCGCTGACCGGCCGTCGCCCCGCCAAACGACGCCGTCTGATGCAGCAACGCATCCAGGCTGCAGCCGGCAATCACGATCGCCAGGGCGGTCAGAATGACCCATGTCAAACGCCTGCGTGCCACTTGTGCATTCATCCGATTCACTCCCTGTCGCCGTCCCGTTCGCGGGCAGACGCTCCCGTCCCGCATCAAGGACTTCGCTCTCCTTCCGGCGGATTCTCGGCCGGAGAATCGTCCGGTCAACCGCGTGCCTTCGCGGCCCCCTGACCCCATCGGCCCGCGATTGGCTGCCGCTTGAGCCCTGCTGACGCCCTTCCAGGGGGTCATCGCCCCTGCCCTCGGGCCGACCGCGGCGGGTCCTCGGCGGCTCGCCGCGCCAGATACGGCTCCACCTGCTCGAATTCGGCCGCCATGGCGCTGTTGGGGAAGTTCTGCGTGATCTCCCGCCCCTTGGCGATCGCATCGGCGAACCTCCGGCTGCGAACGAGGGCCGAGAACTCATCCCGCAGGGCCTGCTTGCGGTCCTCGATCAGCACGTCGAGGGCAGCCAGCATGGCCTGGCGGCGCTCCGGGGGAATCAAAGAACCGGCCTCCGCGAGAATCCGCCGGCAGGCCAGCAGGTCTCCCTCATCGAACGCCCGCTGCCACCGCGCCTCCGGACCGGTGGGCGGCCCGACCGGACCCGCCACGGTACGTTCGCGCGGCACCGCCGCATCCGCCGGCACCAGATCCTCCTCGTCGCGACCGGCCAGCCGCGGAAACGGGTGGTCCGGCACGGTGGCTGCGACCAGCAGCCCGGGGGCGCCACGTCCGATGGCGGCCAGGTCGACGGGGGCGGCCCGGCTCGCCGAAGCGTTCTCGTCCGGAACGCTGGACAGCGCGGCCTCCAGCGTGTCTTCCAGGGCGTCCATCCGTTGGCCGATCTCGTCGAGCCGCTCCGCCGTGTACACCGTGAGCGAGCCGATCCGCACCACCGCCAGCATGATCAGCGCCGCCCCGGAGCCGCCGATGGTGATGGCCGCCCCGATCAGCGCATCGCGCACCTGCCCGGCACACGCGGCCGGGTAGAGATAGATCAGCCCCGACGTGATGCAGGTCCCCAGGAACACGTAGACGATGATCTCGGCCCGGCGCAGCCAGAGCGGCTCCGGCCGCCGCGCGTCACCCGCCCGTGAGGCGTTCTCGCACTCCAGACGTTGTCCCATCATGCTCATCACGATCGGGAGCCACCGTCACCCGGTCGGCCCCGCATCGCCTTTCCCCTTCGGTACCGTGACATTCAGCCAGACGCAATCCTCCTCCGTGACCAGTTGCGCTGGGCCCAGGCCCGCCGGCAGGACCAGGGTATCCCCGCCCCGGAACGCCAGCGTGGCATCGTGCCCGTCACGTCCCCAGCGAATCCGCCCCCGCCCCTCCAGAACCATCCAGATCGCGATCTCGGCGTGGGGAATCGGCCGGTCCAGCCCTGCCGGCGCGCCCGCGCGGTCGACGACGAACGATTCACACGCAATCAGCCGAGTAGCGCTCGTCCAGACGCCGGCCACTTCAGTTCGCACCTCCTGCGGGAACGACTGTGGCCCCAACGTGATACACCCAAGTGCCTCTTCGATGTGCAGATCACGCGGGCGCCCGGTGGCCGGGTCCGCACGACCCCAGTCGTACACCCGGTAGGTCACGTCCGACGGAGTCTGGATTTCCGCCACCAGAACCCCGGCGCCCAGAGCGTGCAGTGTTCCGCTGGGCACGTAGTAACACTCCCCCGCCGCCACGGGAACGCGGTGCAGAAGCTCCACCACGCGGTCCCGTCGGATCGCGTCGCGCAGCCCGTCGCGGTCGACGCCCGGCCGCAGGCCCCGGAAGATGCAGGCGTCCCGGTCCGCCGCAACGATGTACCACGCCTCGTGCTTGACGCGTACGCCGCCTCCCAACGCCCGGGCCGTTGCGTCATCCGGATGCACCTGCACGCTGAGGTCCTTTCTCGCGTCCAGGTATTTGATCAGCAGCGGGAAGCGCCCCCCGAACAGCGGCGCCTCACCGAGCAGATCAGCCCCCCAGGCCCGCACGATCTCGCCCAGCGTCCGGCCCGCAACCGCGTCCGGCCCGCGTGCCACGGACTGGTCGCTCTCGAGGTCGGCCACTTCCCACGACTCGCCGATCGGCCCGGTGTCCGGCACCTCACGTCCCAGCACGTCCGAGAGCCGGCGGCCACCCCACAGCCTGGGCTTGTAGATCGGATCAAACAGAAGAGGACAAACCGACACGCTGCAAAACCGCCTTTCCGCTCTCGAAGGAGGAGACGGACAACGCTCCATTGTACGGCTTCGCGGGACGAGGGAAAAGCGGGACGGGGCTGGAGCCGGTCGGCCCGGGCGGGTATACTTGGTCGTTTCGCCCAAAATGAACGAGGCCAGCATGGACAATACCCGAAACGAAACCAGCCAACGATCCGAGCGGTCGATCGCTCGCTCTTCCGCGATTCAGAAACTGCTGAACGAATTCGCCCCGTGCGACGATCAGGATCTGCTGGAGGAGATGATCGTCAGCGTCTGTCGGCTCGCCCAGGACGGCTGCGGCCGCGGAGAGCTGAAGCTGCTCAACCGCGCCCTGAAGGAGCTGCGGTACGCCTTCAAGACCTTCGCCCCGTATTCCGAGGTGCCCAAGGTCAGCATCTTCGGGTCGGCCCGCACGAAGGAAGACCACCCGCAGTTCATCCAGGCCGTGCGGTTCGCCAAGCTGATGCAGACGGCCGGCTGGATGGTCATCACCGGGGCCGGCGGCGGGATCATGAAGGCCGGACACTACGGAGCGACCCGTGAAGCGAGTTTCGGTGTGTCCATCAGCCTGCCGTTCGAGCAGACGGCCAACGAGATCATCGCGAACGACGAGAAGCTGGTGAATTTCAAGTACTTCTTCACGCGGAAGCTCATGTTCGTGAAGGAGGCCCGCGCCATCGCGCTGTTCCCGGGCGGATTCGGCACGCAGGACGAAGGGTTTGAGGCGATGACCCTGATCCAGACGGGCAAGTCCAACCCGATGCCCATCCTTCTGGTGGATGAGCCGGGCGGCACGTACTGGCAGCACTGGCGCACCTACGTGAAGTCGGAGCTGCTTCACCACGGGATGATCAGCCCGGAAGACATGCACCTGTTCCACCTCACCGACGACGCCGAGGATGCGGTGCGGGAGGTCCTCCAGTTCTACCGCGTGTATCACTCGTCGCGCTTCGTGCGCAAGGACTTCGTCATTCGCCTCAACCGGATCGTCTCCCCGGAGCTGCTGGACCGGCTGAACACCGAGTACGCGGACCTGCTGCGTGAGGGCCGGTTCCGCGTGGAGCCGGCCGCCCTGCCGGAGGAGAATGGCGAATACGCGGATAAACCGCGTCTGGTTTTCGCGTTCAACCGCAACAGCGTCGGCCGCCTGCGCATGATGATCGACGTGCTCAATTCCGGCATGGAACGGGAGACCGTCACCCCGGCGGGAGCGCCCGTCCAGGCCGGCCGGCCGGTGCTTCTGACCGCCGATGATGATGAGTGACAGGTTGTTGACACTCCTCGTGGGAGTGACGGCGCCGCCTGACCCCCCGGCCCCCGCTCCGAGACCCCCGGTGGCCTCGGCGCCCCGGGTCCACGGATTCGGCTTCCCCCAACGGCCCCGCGCCGGACGGCCGCCAACTTTGTGCCGAGAATCACACATCGCGGCCCGATAAACTGGGGGAACTTTTGCAACCATATGTTCCAGAGTCAGTTACAAAAATCCGGCGAATGCCGAACCCGATCCAGTAAAGCGTTTGCAGCGCGCGGACCGATATGCCGCGCAGGAGACCACGACAGCCTTGCGGGCCGTGCGGGCTGATTCTGGAGAAAACCGACGATGCCCCGGCGTACAGCGAGCGAAAACCTCTTGCGAACAAGAGTTGCGATATGGGAAGGATCAACGAGAACCAAGGATACGGCGTGGCCCGGGACGGGCGGCATTTCACGCCCGCCATCCCCACCGGGGCCACGGTAAGCTGGAAGCGCCTGCCCTCTGCCGTTCACGTCGACGAGTGCGACAAGACCGCCACCCATCTGCTGGCCGTCTGGGACCGACTGGACGAAATGAGCGTCTCTGCGAGCGACCTGCGCGAGACCGCGCGGGGGACCTGCGTGGTGTTCCTCGCCGACGTGCCGGCCATCGAGCGTCTGCTGGAGTCGCCGGCGCCCCGGCCCGCGTGGCTGGGCCCGGACGCGGAGGACGCGCAGGGCCTCGCCGCGAGCCTCGCCGGCCTGCACGCACAATGGGTGTCACCATATGGCACCCCTACGGAGCCGTCCGTCTCATGCGATCTGGAATGGCTCACCGCGGCGGTGCTTTCGTATCACCAGGTCACGGGCGAATGGCCCGTCCTGCAAATCGACGTGCCGCATGTGCTGAATGAGAGTCCGTTTCCCGCGGACCGCCTCCGGGCGGAAGCCGGCCGCGTGTTCGCCGAGCTCCGCCTGCACCTGGCCGGCCAAGCATCGGCGACCCGCCCGATCGGCACGCTGAGCCTCGCACGACGGGTCTGAACGCGCTCCCGCCCAAAAGCACCGAGCCGGGCAGCCGCCGCCGTTGAACCGCCCCGTCCGATCGACTAGACTCCCCCTGTCGAGGTGCGGCGCCGCGCGGCCCGCACGCCCGTCCTGCCGGCAGCCGGTGTCGAGCACCCCCGTTCGCGGAGAAGCGGCATGACCAAGGAGCCGTTCGAGTTTCTCAAAGCCATTGAAGAGACCCCCAGCCCGTCCGGTTTCGAGCAGCCCGTGCAACGCATCGTCCGACGGCGGATGAAGAAATACGCCGACCGCATCGAGACGGACGTACATGGCAACGTCATTGCGAGCCTGAATCCAAACGGAAAACCCCGGGTCATGCTGGCCGGTCACTGCGACCAGATCGGCCTGATGATCAAGTACATCGACGACGACGGATACCTGTTCGTCGTGCCCATCGGCGGGCTGGACCCGACCGTGCTGCCCGGTACGCGGGTCACGGTCCACACACAGAACGGCCCGCTGGAGGGAGTGATCGGCCGCCGACCGGTGCATCTGCTGAAGCCGGAGGAACGCGGCGCCAAGGTCGAGATGCGCGAATTGTGGGTGGACATCGGCATCCGCGGGCGGAAGGAAGTGGAGAAGAAGGTCGCCCTCGCCGACCCCATTACGTTCCGCCTGAGCCTCGAGCGATTCGGCCACAACATGATCACGTCCCCGGGACTGGACAACAAGATCGGCACGTTCGTGGTCATGGAGGCGCTGCGCATGGCCAAGGCCCGGCGCCTGCAATGCGCCCTCTTCTCGGTAAGCACTGTCCAGGAGGAAATCGGCCTGCGCGGGGCCACGACGGCCTGCTTCGGGATCGAGCCGCAGGTCGGCATTGCGGTCGACGTGACGCATGCCACGGACTACCCCGACATTGACAAGCGGTCGTTTGGCAGCATCAAGATGGGCGGTGGTCCCTGCATCGCCGTGGGGGCCAACGTCAACCCGACAGTGGCCGAACTGCTGATCAGTACGGCCAAGGCCCGGAAGATCCCCTATCAGATCGAAGCGGAGCCCCGCGGTACCGGCACCGACGCCAACGCCATGCAGATCAGCCGGTCCGGCGTGGCCGCGGGCCTGGTCAGCGTGCCCAATCGGTACATGCATACCCAGGTCGAGATGGTCAGCCTGACCGATCTGGAGAACACGGCCAAGCTGCTGGCGGAAACAGTTGCCCGCATCACACCCAAGACGGACTTCATCCCCAACTGAGCGGGGGCCTTCGCCTCCCCGGGCATCGTCGGGCAGGGCCGGGCGGACCGGCGAATCGTCAGGAGCGGGCGCCCCTTTGCCGCGTCGCCCTTCACTGGTTATCGTTTCGCCTATGAGGTGCCACCCGCTCCTTCCGTCCCTGACCCTCTTGTTGTTCCCGGTTGTCTCCTGCCAGGACTCCGGCACCGATTCCAACCCGGTCGCTCTGGTGCGCTATGCCCAGTCGCGCGAGGTCATGGGAACCTTTGCCGAGGTGATGGCCTTCGCCGCCGACCCCGACACCGCGAAAAAGGCGGTGGAGGCGGCGTATGACCGGCTGGCGGACGTGAATCGGCGGATGAGCGACTACAGCGACGACAGCGAGATCGGGCGGCTGAACCGCCAGCCGGCCGGTGAAGAAACGGTCGTTTCACCGGAGACGTTCTTCGTCCTGCAGAAGGCGATGGAAGTCGCGAAGGCCAGCGGCGGTGCGTTTGACCCGACCTGCCGGCCGCTCGTGCAACGGTGGAAGCACGCCGGCAAGGAGAACCGGCTGCCTGAGCCGCATGCCATCGCAGCAACGATGCAACATGTTGGCTGGCAGAAGGTTACACTTGATTCGCACGATCGGTCCGTGGCCGTGTCTGTAGAGGGGGTCCAGGTCGATCTCGGCGGGATCGCCAAGGGGTACGCATTGGACCTGGCGGCCGCGGCCCTGAAGGAAGCCGGTGCCCAGAGCGGGCTGGTCAACGTCGGGGGCGACGTGATCGCGCTCGGGTCGCAGTCTGGCGGCAGGCCGTGGCGGATCGGGATGAAGCATCCGTTCCAACCCGGGCTGTTCCGCACGCTGGCCGTCTGTGATCGTGCGGTTGCCACCTCAGGCGTGCAGCAGCGGTTCCAGGTGATCGACGGGAAGCGATACTCCCACATCGTCGATCCCCGCACCGGCCAGCCGGCGGAACAGGCGCCGGCCGTCACGGTGATTGCGCCCGACGGGCTCACCGCCGACGCCTGGGCCACCGTGTTCAGCGTGCTGACGGTAGAGGAAGGTCGGGCGATGATCGAGTCGCTGCCGGAGATTGAGGCGATGTGGATCTGGGGCTCGGCCGACGCCGTGCAAACGGCCGAGTCGTCGGGATTTGCGCCGTACGTGGCGGCCGACTAGGCCGCCGCCGGGCACGTCACACGGGATGGCCGGCTTCCTCTCGGGCCAACTGCTCGGCGTACTGAGCCTTGGGCTTGCCGAAGTAGACCATCACATCGGCCGGGCACTTCTGCAGGACCTTTTGCAGAGTCTCGTTGCCTTCGTCGTTCTCGCCGGTGTAGTTGTCGTAGTTCAGGTAGGCGAGGTTGTTTTCCACGCGGAACAGATCGGCGAACAGCCGCTGGCACAGGCCGCAACCGATGCAGCCCACCTTGCAGACGGCTTTGACACACTTGACCGGCTCCTTGTTGGCGCAGGCGATCACGAGCATCCGCTCTTGCTTGAAGGGGATCTGCTCGATGATGTTGCGCGGACAGGCCCGCACGCACGCTCCGCAGCCGGTACATTTGTCATAGTCAATGACGGGAAGGTCTTCTTCCATTCGCATCGCGTCGTACGCGCACGCCCGAACGCAGTCGCCGTAGCCCAGGCACCCGTAGGTGCAGCCCTGCGTCACACCCACCACGTTCGCCTCGACGCAACTGGCCACGCCTTCGTACGGGACAATGCCCAGCTTGTCCGACCGCTTGGCTCGACAGTGGATGACCGGGCGATACGGATAGGTGCGGACCACCTCGACACCAAGTATCTGAGCGATCCTCTCGGCCGTCTTGGAGCCGCCCACGGGGCATCCCGTGCATTCGGCCCGCTGTTCCACCACGGCCTTGGCGAAATCCGCACAGCCGGCAAACCCGCAACCCCCGCAGTTGGCAGCCGGCAGGGCCTCGTTCACCAGCGCGATGCGGGGATCCTCCTCCACCCGCAGTTTCTCCTTGGCCACGCCCAGCAGCGTCGCAAAGACCAGCGTCACGCCGAAGAGAATTGCCGACGCCAGCAGCACGGTTTCCAACGCACCCATGATCCACGTCTCCGATCGGAGTTGATTCCCTCTTCTACTTGCCGATCCCGGTAAACCCCGTGAAGGCCAGGGCCAGGATGCCCGCGATCAGCAGTGAGATCCCCGCGCCCTGCAGCGGCCTGGGCACACGGCTGAAGCGGATGTGCTCCCGAATGCCCGCCATGATCACAATGGCGATGGCAAACCCGATCCCGCCGCCGAACGCGTAGATCAGGGCATTCAAAAGCTGCTGCGTCTCGTCCTTCATGTAGATGTACAGGCAGGCCCCAAGGATCGCGCAGTTCGTCGTGATCAGCGGCAGAAAGACCCCCAATGCCGTGTACAGCGGCGGAAAGAACTTCTTGAGGTACATCTCCACAAGCTGCACCATCGACGCGATCACCATGATGAACGCGACGTACTGCAGGAAGTTCAGAGCGCGGGGGTCGCCCAGCGCCCAGCCGGCCACGGGATGCAGAACGAAGTGCATGATGCACCACGTGATGACGCCCGCCATGGTGATCACAAACGTGACCGCACAGCCCATGCCGAACGCCATGTCCAGCTTCCGGGACACGCCCAGAAACGGGCAGATGCCCAGGAAACCCTGGAACACGAGGTTGTTCACCAGGACCACCGACAGAAACAGGCCGAACATCACGCCGAGATCAACGCTCACGCCGGCACCTCCTTCGGCTTGCGCTGGCGGAGGTAATTCACCACGCCCACCACCACGCCGAGCGTCAGGAACGCGCCCGGCGGCAGAATCATGATGATCCATGCGTGCGGGTCAAAGCCCGGCGGCAGCTCCAGAAGCTTCATGCCCCCGGGCAGCGTCAGCGAGCCGGACCCCAGAATCTCACGGATCACCCCCAGGATGCTCAACGCCAGGGTGAAGCCGATGCCGATGCCGAACGCGTCGGCCAGCGACCGACCCACGCCGCTCTTGAGGGCCACCACCTCCGCCCGGCAAATGATCATGCAGTTCACGATAATCAGCGGCACAAACGCACCCAGTTGCTTGGAAACCTGGTACAAATGCGCCTTGAGCGTCATGTCCGCGATCGTCACGAAGGTGGCGATCGTCAGCGTGAAGATCAGAATCCGCACGTGCGGCTGGATCAGGTTGCGGAGCAGGCTGGTGATCAGGTTCGACATGACCACCACAAACGTCGCCGCCGCGCCCATCACCAGGGCGTTTTCCAGCGAGTTCGTGATGGCCAGTGTCGGGCACATGCCCAGCAACTGCACCAGCACCGGGTTGTTCTCCACGATGCCCGATTTGAACTGCTGGAAGTGGCTCATCTCTTCCGCCATATACGGCCTCCCGTCACCCCTTCTCCGCCGGCAGTTCCGGCACGACGCGGGCGATCACGGCGTTGACGATATCCATGACATACTGGCTGGAATACGTGGCCCCGGTGATCGCCTGAATTTCGTGTGGCTCTCCCGCAGGTCGCTTGACGAGCTCCATCGCGCGTTGGGTCGATTTGCCCGCGTACTGAAGCGGATAGAAGTGCTCGTCGCCCTTCGTCTCGATCTTGTTCCCCAGCCCCGGTGTCTCCAGATGCCCGATCACCTTCACCCCGGTGATGGTCCGGCCGTCCGGCGACAGCCCGACCACCAGCCGAATCTTGTCGATGAACCCGACGCCGCTGGCGTCCACCACCCAGCCGACCAGCATTCCCCGCGCGTCCCGGCACCGGTACACGTCGTGCTCGGCAACGCGGAGCTTCTCCGGAGGCCGCCCGGCGCCCAGGTCCGGCACGACTTCGGCGATGGCCGTGTCCAGATCCTGCCGCTCGTTCTCGCGGATCCGGTCGATGGTGGCCGACTGCGTGGTGGCCAACAGCGCCGCGAAGGCCCCGCCCATGAGTACCACCAGCCATGATTCATGCAAAAACTTCTTCACGGTCTTCCCTCGATCCCGTCGGCCGACGGGCGTCCGTCACGTCTGCAACTGCCCTCCGAACGGCTTGGGGTGCGTGGCCCGCTCAATCAACGGCGTCAGCGCGTTCATGATCAGAATCGCGAACATGACGCCTTCGGGATACGCCCCAAAGGTGCGAATCAGCATGACCAACAGACCCACCCCGGCCCCGAAGAGGAGCCGCCCGCTCGGCGTCAGCGGCGCCCCCACGTAGTCCGTGGCGATGAAGAACGCCCCGAACATCAGCGCCCCGCTGGTCAGATGGTACAGCGGCCCGGGAAACCGATCCGGGTTGATCCAGTGGGCAAGGCCCGCAAACAACACAACCACCGCCAGCAACGCAGCCGGCGGACGCCAGTCCGCCACGCCCCGCATCACCAGCCAGAGTCCGCAGATCAACGCGATCAGCGCGCTCGTCTCACCCACGCAGCCGCCGACGTTGCCGATAGCCAGCCGCCAGAGGCCGGGCATCTCGTCGCGAATCTGCCCGGCCTGCGCCAACCACGCGTCGCGCTTCTCCGGTTCAGCCTTGGCCTTTGCCACGTACTCAGACAGCTTCGCGGCTTGGTAGAGCGGCGTGGCCGTGGTGATGGCGTCCACGTCCTCCCGGCCAAGCGCCTCCAGGGACACGCCCTTCTCCGCGGCCAGAGTCTTCTTCGCCTCCTGCAACATCGGAGCCGTGGAGACCCACGCCGCCATGGCCGCCGGGAAGCAGATCATCAGAAACGCCCGGCCCACCATGGCCGGGTTGAACAGGTTGTTGCCCAGCCCGCCGAACACCGCCTTGCCCAGTGCAATAGCGACCACGCCTCCCAGAAACGCCATGTAGAACCGGCTGCCCGAGGCCATGGAGGCCGGCAGCGAAAAGGCCAGGATCATGCCGGTCACCACGGCCGAACCGTCCCGCAGAGACGCCTGGGACCAGCCCCTCATGCGGTTGGCGACGGCCTCCGCCGCCAGGCAGCCGGCAACGCAGAGCACCGTCAGCGTGACGGCGGCGAAGTGGAAGAAGTAAATCCCCGCGACCAGCAGCGGCACCATCGCCAGCACAACTTCGAACATGATCCGGGACGTGGTGGCCTTGTCCGCCAAGTGCGGGGCTGAACTCACCAGAAAACCCCGCTCTTTTGCAGCGGCGGGCTCGGCTTTGGATGGAGACACGCTTTGCGCTTCGCTCATGGATACGGCACTCGGCAGGTTTGGGTCGCGTCAGCCGGCCTTCTGGTCCTGCACCTTCTTCTGGGCGGCGATCACCCGGACCTGGTTCTTGCCGGCCCGGATGTACTGGGCCAGCGGAATGCCGGCCGGACAAACGTACGAGCAGCACCCGCATTCGCAGCAGGCGCTCATGTGGTACTTCTCCGCAAGGTCGTAGTCGCGGTGCATCACCGCGTGCGCGATCTTCGTCGTCGACAGATACAGCGGGCAGTTGCTCACGCACCGGCCGCAGCGCATGCACGGCGATTCGAGCCAATGCGCCGTCTCGGCCTCTGTCATGATCGTGATGCCGCCCACCCCCTTGGTCACCGGCACGTCCAGATGCGGCACCGTCGGGCCCATCATCGGCCCGCCGGCCAGCACCTTCACGGCGTCCGGCTTCACGCCGCCGCAGGCCGCGATCAGCTCGGAGAACATCGTACCCACCGGCACCAGCCAGTTGCCCGGCTCCACCACGCCCCCGCCGGTGACGCTGACCACGCGGTGCGTGAAGGGTTTGCCCTTCACCACCCCGCGGGCAATGCTGTGGGCTGTGGCCACGTTCACCACGACAACGCGCACGTGCAGCGGAAGCCCCTGGGGCGCTGAGGGCACCTCCCGGCCCAGAATGGCCGCGATGAGTTGCCGTTCGCCGCCCATCGGGTACTGCGTGGCGCAC
>Ga0334889_1001264_pt1 | contig 34491 bp, 27 predicted proteins | sample GraSluR1_MG_2_FD_207222 | JGI IMG/M metagenome (GOLD analysis project Ga0334889, IMG submission 207222) | Sludge microbial communities from methane-producing bioreactor in Wageningen University, Netherlands - Granular Sludge_8_08-R1 | ecosystem: Engineered > Bioreactor > Anaerobic > Unclassified...
CACGTAGCTGCCCGGGATTCCCGTCGCCGGAGCGCCCAGGTTCGGCATCCCGGGCGAGCCCAACGGGTTGGTGTAGGCCGAGGGGATCCCGTTGGACGGGTTCCCGTTGTCCACGTAGCTGCCCGGAATTCCCGTCGCCGGCGCGCCCAGGTTCGGCGTGGGGTAGGCCGTGGGCGGAAGTCCTGGCGACTCGGGCGCACCAGGGGTCACCGGTGCGGCTGGCGTTCCCGGAGCCGACGGAGTGCCCGGCTGACCGGGGGGCGTGGGCAGGAGGGTGATCATGCTGCCCTGGCCCTCGGCGGGCACGCTGCTTCCGGTCTGATATCCCAGGTTGGCGTCGCTGGGGGTGGCCCGTCCTCCCGTGAAGGAACCGGCCTCCGACTCGCGGTCGAGGGTCGGCGTCCGGCCCCCGAGGGTGTGCCAGTAGGAATGCTGGCCGCCGGCGGTCCAGTTGGCCTGATAGGAGGCCACTTCCCCTTGAACCGGGCCCGATTGGGCCGGAACCAGGCGCGAGGCCTCCGAGGTGGGCGTCGCCTTTCCGGCGCCCAGGTAGCCCGAGAGCCCGGCGGACAGATTCACGGTCTGCCAACGCGAGGACGGGGTGCCGTAGGACATGGCTCCGACCAGCCGGGTGCTCAGGCCCGACAGGGCGTTCAGGAAACGCCCTCGGATGGCCCCGACACCCGTCAGGCTTGGGGTCTGCAATCCTGAGATCCGGGAGATCGCGTCGTACATCGGAGCCTCTCTTTCAAGCCGGTTCGGGCAACCCGGGCCGGCGGGCACACCTCGCCCAAGCCTTCCCAGTCAACCAAGTATCACGCCGAAGGGCTCGTTCGTCAAGATTGAAGAGAGGAGACGCTCCGAGACCTCTCCTGGAATCCGCCGGCTGGCTCCAGGCCAATCACAGCCCACCTGATCGGCAGGTCGCCCGCTCCCTCCAACCGAAATCGACGGCTCATGGGCCCTTCCGGATTCACCCTCGACGAGAACGATCTGCGCCAGGAGATCCCCCTGATGCAGACCGCGCTTCGAGGGGCGGGCGTGGCCGAACTCATGCGCACCTTGGCCCCGGGCCCCTATGGTCTGGCGCTCCTGCACCTGCAGACCCTGGCCGAGGTGGAACGCGCCGGCGCCCTGGTCCTGGAAATCGCCAAGCGCCTGGCAGCCCGGATGCCGGGCCAGGTGGGCGTGGCTCGCGACCGGGCGGTCGACTTCTGCACCCTCTTCGGTCTCTTTGCCGCAGGCAGCCTGGCATCCGACCGCCTGGCCACCCTGGGCGGTGCCCCCGTGCAGGTCCGCGCAGGCTTCCCCTCCTCCCGGATCGGCGGCTTCCTGGGCACCGCCCCTGGAGACCCGGAGCTGGCCTGGCGCCTGGCCGACGACCTCTCGGAGTTCCTGTCCCGTCACCGGGACCACCGCGACCCCGCGCGGCGCATCCAGGAACCCCGCCAGGTGGTCCCCTGCGTGCAGGCCTGGTGGATGCTGATTGCACAAGGGGCCCGCGAGATGGCCACCGACGCCGCTTTCGAGCCCTATCGCCAGGTCGCCGAAGGGTTCAGCCTGGAGGTCTCGGGTCGGGTCTTCCGGGGCCTGGAGTCGGCGCCCGCCTTGCCGGCCGAAGAGCTCGGCAACCTTCTGCCCGTGACGCCCGAAGACATCGTCGGCAACCAGGACTACCTGCGGGCCGGCATGCGCCTGGCCCGGGACGTGGCGGGGTACGACTTCGAGCAGGGGCAGAACCCCAAGCGGATCAACCCCGTCCTCTTCGCCCTGGGGCCGCCGGGCTGCGGCAAGACCGTGACCGCTCACGCCATCGGCAACCACTTCCTGGCCTTTTGCCGAGCCCGGGGGGTGCCCGCCCGCTTCCTGGTGATCCGCCGCACCGACTGGGCCTCGTCCTACCAGAACGCCTCGGCGCAGAAGCTGATCGAGATCTTCCGCCAGGACGTCCAGGCCTTCCCCGGGGTCGTCGGCGTCTACTGGCCCGACATCGACACGGCTTTTGCGGCCCGGACCGATCCCGGCCTGCGCTCGGAGGAACGCAACATCCTGGGAGCCTCGTTCGGCGTCTTCGACGGCACCCTGATCCCCCGCAACGGCAAGTGGTTCCTGTTGTGCGACGCCAACTTCCTGAACATGGACGAGGCCACACTCAGCCGGATCACCCAGGACCCCTATCGCGTGTCAGGCCCCACGACACCAGAAGACTTCATCCACCTGATGCGCGACAAGCTGCTGCACGAGTGGTGCGAGCTGCTACCCCTGTCGGGACACGAGTGGCAGGATGTCGGCCGGCGCTGCGTCGAGCTGGGCTTCTCGGGGCGCAACGTCGAGGCCCTGTGCCGGAAGATCGCCAGCGAGATCGAAGACGTCGAGCCTCCCGACGAGTTCTATCACAGCGACTTCGAGAACCGTCGGCGCATCCTGAAGGACCTGTCGCGCCCTGTCCCCGCCTGCAGGATGCTGGAAATCATGGAGGCCTTCGCGCGCTTCGAGAAGGAGGCCGAGGCCGCCGCCCAGCAGCAGCGATTCCGCGAGCGGGTCCAGGAGATCGTGTTCCATCTCTCGGCCCAGAAAGCCGCCACCGGGCTGACCGACTTTTCTGCAGCCGACGGCTGAATCGGGCCTGGGCCCAGGACAGATCAGGGCAGGCGCGCCGGGCGCTCAGGCCAGCCCCAGGAACCGCCGGGCATTGGCCGCCGTCACCCGCGCCGCCTCCTCAACCGGCATCTCGCGGATCGCGGCGATCCTCTCCAGCCCATGCCGGATGTAGCCGGACTGGTTGCGCTTGCCGCGGAAGGGCACCGGCGCCAGGTAGGGGGCATCCGTCTCGACCAGCAGATGCTCCAACGGGACCTCCTGGACCACCTCCACCAGCTTGCGCGCATTCTTGTAGGTCACCACGCCCGAGATTCCCAGGAAGAAACCCAGCCCAACGGCCTCGCGCGCCATCTCCACCGAGCCCGAGAAGCTGTGCAGCACCCCGCGCAGCCCGCGGGGGGCGAAGTCCCGAAGCAGGCCCATCGTGTCCCCGTGGGCCTCGCGATCGTGGAGCACCACCGGGAGATCCCGATCCAGGGCCAGGACCAGTTGCTCGCGCAGGACCTCCTGCTGGACTTCTCGGGGCGGATTGGAGTCCCAGTAGTAGTCCAGGCCGATCTCCCCCACCGCCACCACCTTGGGGTGCTCGAGCATCTCCAGAAGCTGCTGGCGGACTTGCAGGTTCCACTCTCCGGCGTTCCCGGGATGGATGCCCACGGCCCCGTAGAGGAAGTCATGCTGGCGGCACAGGTCGTAGGTCGCCAGGCTCCCCTTCCAGTCCGATCCGCAGTTCAGGATGCCGACGACGCCTTCTCCGGGCAGCGCCGCCAGCAGCTCCTGCCGGTCGGCATCGAACTGCCGGTCATCGTAGTGGGCGTGCGAATCGAAGATTTCCAGCAAGGTGGCGCTCCCTTCTCGAGTGCGCCCCCAGCATAGTCGACCCTGGCGCCTCAGGCGAGGGGTGCGGCCTTCGGACGTCACCGGGAGGCCTCTCGGCGAGAGGTCCCAGGGGCCCGAAAGAAGCCCGCCTCTCCTTTCCGGAAGCCGCAGGCATCGAGCAGGATTCCCAGACGGGATCGCTAACAGCCGGCGTTCCAAGGAGGAGACCATGTCCGCCCCGACCCCGACGGCCCAGGAACCCAACAACTCGCTCCCCGGCATCCGCCAGATCCGACAGATGTACCGCTGGGTGCTCTCCTACGCCGAGAGTCCGCACGGCCTGCTGGCGCTCTTCATCCTGGCCGTGGTCGAGTCGTCGTTCTTTCCGATCCCGCCCGACGTCCTGCTGATCGCCCTGGCCCTGGGCAAGCCCCGCCGGGCCTTCCTGTTCGCAGGCGTCTGCGCGCTGGGCTCCGTCCTGGGGGGCGTCGTGGGCTGGTGGATCGGACATGCCCTGTTCGAGACCGTGGGCAGGCCGATCGTCGAGTTCTATCACTTCCAGGCCCAGTTCGAGCACGTCCAACAACTGTACCGGGGCAACGCCTTCGCGGCCATCGCCATCGCCGGCTTCACGCCGATCCCCTACAAGGTCTTCACCATCGCGGCGGGCGTCTTCGAGGTGCCGCTGGGCACCCTGGTGCTGGCCTCGGCCCTGTCGCGGACGGGCCGCTTCGTGCTGGTGGCCGGGCTGATCTACTTCCTGGGCGAGCGCGTCCGCCACTTCATCGAGAAGTACTTCGACCTGCTGACGGTGGTCTTCACGATCCTGCTGCTCGGCGGCTTCTTCCTGATCCGCTTCGTGAAGTAGGAACCCGGCCCACGCCCGTCCCCGACGAGCCGCCTCCCCGACGGGGGGCGGCTCGTCTCATGCCGGCCACCCGCAAAGCCATAGCATGGAAGAGGCTTGCCTTTTTTCAATAGTTAGGCTAGCCTAGCAAAAAATAATCATTGACCCCTTACAGGAGAAGATCATGCCCTCGCCCCGACTTGCCGAAACCCCTGTTGAAAGGCCTCCAGACGCCTCCCCCGTGGTCGTCGTGGGCAGCGGCAACTGCGCCCACGCCCTGGGTGTCCACCTCGCGGGACGGGGACTGCCGGTGACCATGCTGGTCCGGGACCTGGAGCGCATTCCCCCCTCGACGCGTTCGGGAATCCTGACTGCGACCGGGCGGATCCAGGGGCGCTTCCCCCTGGCAGCGGTGAGCCAGGACCCGGCTCGGGCCCTGGACCAGGCACAGACCCTCTTCATCGCCACCGTGGCCGGCGCCTATCCCGAGGTGGCCCGCCGCCTGGCCCCCCACCTGCAGCCCGGTCAGCGCGTGGTCCTCTTCTCGAGCAAGCTGGCCGGCTGCGTCGCGTTCGAGCATGCGCTGCACCAGGAGGGTGTCCGTGGGGTGCGGGTGGCCGAGACCGATGCCCTTTTCGCCTCCAGGCTCCAGCCCGACGGCACCATCCAGATCCGGGGCATCAAGCGCTGGAACCTGGTCAGCGCCCCGCGCCGCAGCCAGACGGTCGAGGCCCTGGACTTCCTCAGTGGGCTCTTTGAAGGGCTGGAGGCCGCCGACCACGCGATCCAGAGGGGATTGACGGATTTTGGAGCCCTGGCCCACCCGTTGACGATGCTGGCCAACCTCAACCAGGTGGATCGGAACCAACCATTCCTCTTCTACTGCGAGGGATTCACCGAGCGCACGGTGGTGCTGCTGGAGACCCTCGAGCAGGAGTTCCGGCAGGTTGCCCGGGCCTACCGGACGAACCTGCTGCCGGCCTCCACCTGGCTGGAACGCTACTATGGCTGTGCCCCGGGCAACCTGCTGGAGGCCATGCGCTCGGTCCCCAACTACCAGACCAGCGTGGCACCCGGATCCCTGACCCACCGCTATCTCCAGGAGGACGTGGCTTGCACCCTGGTCCCCATGCGCGCCCTGGCCCGCCTGGCCGGAGTTCCCACCCCGGTGGCCGACGCCGTGGTGGCCCTGGCCTCCACCCTCCATGCCGTCGACTACGACCGGGAGGGTCGGACCCTGGAGAGCCTGGGCTGGGCGGGTCTGCCCCCGGAGCAGATCCTGTCCCGGCTGGCGGCCTGACATGAAGGCCACCTCCGTCTGGGTCATGCTGGCCCTGCTGGCCGCCTCCATCGAACCGATCCTGGTGAAGCTGGGCTACCGGGGTGCGGTCACGCCGCTTCAGCTCCTGTTGATGAAGAACGTGGTGGGCGCCACCGTGATCCTGCCCCTGACCCGCCACTTCCGGCTCCCCGGGGTGCGCGACGCGGGCCGCATCGCCAGCGTCAGCCTGCTGCTGCTCCTGACCAATGGCCTGACCCTGTATGCCCTCCAGCGCCTGACGGCCGTCACGGTGATCACTGTGGTCACCACGACACCGGCCCTGGTGGCCCTGGCCAACCAGGCCCTGGGCCGGGATCGATTGGGACCACGTTTCTGGCTGGGCTTCGGGATCTGCTTCGCGGGGATCGTGCTGACGGTGGACGCCGCTGGAGCCGACGGTTACTCCCTGGACCCCCTCGGCCTGGGGATCATCGCCCTGGCGGTTCTCAGCTCGACGCTCTACCGGGTCCGCATGGAGGAGCTGACCGGCCGCTACGATCCCCGGCTGGTCTCCACCTGGGTCTTCTGGATCAACGCCGCGGTGGCCGTGCTCTTCCTGGCCCCCTTCCTGGAACCGATCCCCGCCGAGGCCCTGCCTCTGGGCCTTTGGATCGGCCTGGCCGCCGCCCTGGCCAACGTGGCCTTCCTGTGGGCCATCAAGCTGGTCGGGTCGACCAACATGTCGATCTTCAACCTGATCCAGAGGCCCCTGGTGATCGTGGCCGCCGCCCTGGTCCTGCGCGAGCCCCTCACCCTGAGCCAGGCCCTGGGCGTGGCCATGGTCCTGGCCGGCCTGCCCCTGGCCCGCGCCACCCGCAGGAATCCGGCGGCCCAGGCTACACCGGATAGACCACGCAGCGGGCTCCCCGCGCCTTCAGCCACTCGCTGAAGGGGCCGGCCACGGCCCGGGTGCAGGCGAACTTGCGCTCCTTGTGGACGTGGTAGCCCAGCTCCCGGGCCTTCCTCTCGGCCAGATCGCGAGCCTCGGGTTGCAGGACCTGCCGCCACAGCACGCTGAAGGGGTCGCGATTCCCGTCCTCGCGCACCGTCAGGCCGGCGCGGTCGGTCGGGAAGTGCAGGACGAAGCTTCCCGGGTGCCGGGCCAGAAGCGAGGCGACCTCAGCCGGCATCTCCACCCCCTCGAACCACAGGGGCCCGACGCGGCAGCGCACCACCTCCTCGACCGTGATCGCCGGCAGCTCGGACAACAGCACGAAGGCGAACTCCGCTTCATCCGAGTGGTAGCGCGAGATGACGGTCCGGAAGGGGCCCGTGGCCTCCAGGTCATCCCCTTGCAGGTCCACCAGGGGACGAACCCAACGACCGTGATGCTGGTAGAGCTGCACCGTGTAGCGCACGAAGAGCTCCTCGCTGGCGTCGAAACGGTCGAAGACGGTCGTGAAGAAGGCCCGGCGCTTGTCGGTCTCGACGCGGCGCAAGGCCAGGTCCAACCGGCTCCAACGCGGCAGGCTGGCTTGCTGGAGCCTCTGGTGGAAACGCGCCTGCTCCAACAACCTCTGTTCAGCCGGGGAAGGGTCGATCTTCGCCAACAAGCCTGGAAGATCAACCCCAGCCAGGAACTTGCCGGAGACCTCCTGCTGGGAGAGGATCCGGCCCACCGCGGGCTCGGCGGGCATTCCCGTCCGCAGGTTGACCTCCAGGCCGGGACAGGCGCCGACCCCTCCGGAGGGAGCCAGAAAGCTCATCAGGTTCTCCAGGCGGGCCGGATCCGGGAAGAAGCGGTTCAGGCGTCCAGCTTGCAGGAGCCGACGCAGCATGGCCAGGTAGATCTCGGCGGCCTCGGGTCCCAGCAGGGCCTGAGGTGCCCGTCCTGGAGGGGGGGCCAGCGAGCTAGCCCTCCTTCCGGGCGGCTTGAAGCAGGCCATATTCCTTCTCGGCCAGCTTCAAGGTCTCGTCGATCCGCTTCTCGCGCAGCTCGCGCTCCTGCTCGAGGTTGCTCTCGACCAGGGCGGTGGTGGCCTCGTCGTACATCTTCAGCTCGCTGGTCAGCTTCTCGACATTCTGGCTGAGGTACAGCGAGGTGTTGGAAGCCAGCAGGGCCACCTTGTTGACGCTGTCCTTCAACGAGCTCATGGCGGACTGCATGTCCATGGTCAGCTCACTGGCCTCGGTGGCCGTTGCCAGTGAGGCCAGGTTGCCCCGCAGATCGTCCAGGACCTCGGTCCCGGCATCGTGCAGGTTCTGCATGTTCGCGTGCAGGTTGGACAGCATCTCGAGGAAGTTGTTGTTCATCGCGACGATGGCGGAGATCCGATCCTCGGCGCTGGAATAAAGGCGCAGCTTGGCTCCGTGCTCCCAGATCTTCTGTTTGATCTCGTCCACCTGCGCCTGCAGGATCCGCTTCTCGGCACTGGAGGATTCCGCGCCCAGGGCTTCCATGCGCCCTTCCAGGCGCGTCTTCTCTTCGCGCAGACCCAGGATGTAGGCCGCGGCCCTCTCCTCGTTGTGCGCCGAGACCACCATCTTCTTGTTCAGCCGGACGATGTCTTCACGGACGTTGGAGATCTCGGCCTCCATCTTGTCCAGGAACAGGCCGATCTCGCGAACTCGCGTCTCGGCAACATGGATCTTCTCCTGGAGAAGCTCGGAGAGGGGGCGCTCGGGCAGGCGATCCGACAGGATCGGAATCCTCTCCAGCAGGCCGCGGAGGTTCGAGCCGGCCTTGCCCAGATCGACCGTGGCCATCCCCTTGAGGCACTCCCACGCCGACTTGGATTCAGCCAGGTCACGGGTCATCTCCCTGGCGATCTCGTCGTGGGTCTTCTTGAGGCCCTCGAGTTCCTGGATCCGGCGGGTATGGACCTCCTGATAGCTGGAGACCATGCCCTGGAGGGATTCCCTGGAGTATTCCTCGCCATCGTACACGACAGCAGCCTGGGTCTGGACCTGGGTCTCTTCGCTCATGCCGACCTCCGCCTGGAACACCGTGGGGATGGGGACGGAGTTCGCGGGCGCCTCAAGGCGTTCCTCTCCCCCGGGCCCACACCGTGGCCACTTCGCCCTCCACGCCGTAGACCCGGACCCGAGGGGTGGAATCCTCCAGCGAGGCGGGGGCCGGGGTGGAGGAAAGGGGCAGGACGCCGGCCTCGTCCCGAAGCCCCCACCAATCCGGCCCGAAATCCTCGCCTTCCGGGTCCCACTCAACGGCCCAGCAGTCGATCCGATTTCGCCAGGAGGCCGAATCGAGACCCTCCAGCCCCGAGAGGTGGACCCGTCCCTCTTGCAGGGAGACCCGAGGCGTGGGCAGGCCCGGAGGTCGGTCCAGACGGCAGACACTGAAGGCCTGCCGTGGGCCCATCTTCAGGAGGCGTCGACGGGTGGCCTGGACCGCCGCACTCCCCACATCGCACCCCAGCCAGCGCCGCCCCAGTCTTTCAGCCACCACCATGGTCGTGCCGGAGCCACAGAAGAGATCCGCCACCAGGTCGCCCGGCCTCGAAGACGCCTCCAGGATCCGCTCCAGGAGGGCCTCGGGCTTCTGGGTCGCGTAGCCGGTGGCCTCCCGGCGGTGCCAGGAACGCAGGGGCTGGATGTCCAGCCAGAGGTCTCCAACCGGAACCCCTTCGGCCTCGTCGAGGTACTTCTTCAGGCGCGGCACTCCGTTCCGGGTCCAGAAGATGCGCCCCTCGGCCAGGAGGCGATCCATCCCCTGCTGATCATGGAGCCAGTGCCGGCCGTGGGGAGGCTCAAGAAGGCCCCTCTCACCGAAGTCTCGAGCCGGCCCCGAGCCCGCTCCGGTCAGGTTGTCGGACATGAAGCGCCTTCCGTCAGGATCCCGATAGCGATAGTAGCGGCGCACCAGCTCGGGGTCCCGCTCGGCGCGCACCGGCGTCATGGAGTGGCTGCGGTCGGCATAGAAGAGGATCACGTCGTGGACCGCTCCATAGAATCCGGCATCGGGATGCGACGTGGTCCGCCGCCAGGCGATCTGCGCCCGAAAACGGCGCTCGCCGAGGATCTCGTCCAAGAGGCAACGCAGCACGTGGCAGGCCCGAGTGTCGCAGTGAAGGTACAGCGCTCCGTCCGAAGCCAGCAATCCACAGGCTGCCTCCAGGCGAGGCGCCATCCACTCGCGATACTCCGCCAGGCCTCCCGGAAAGCGATCCCGATAGGCGTGCTGGCGGTGCCGGCTCCCCTCGCGCAGGGTCGAGACCTGGTAGTCCTGACCGCTGGCAAACGGGGGATCCAGATAGAGGAGATCCACCCTCCCGGCGTACTCCGGGTGAACGAGGCGGGCCACCTCCAGGTTGTCCCCCTGCACCAGCAGGTTCCCGCGCGGACACCCGCCCGGTGCGTTCCGATCCAGCAGTTCGAGAGCCATGGACCGGCGTCTTGTCCCCCCCGGGCCCGAATCCTGCGCGGACCTCCCATCCTTCCCCGGTCGGCCCTGGCTCCGCCAACTGTCAAGGCATGTCGGCTTTCACACCAGACGGCGGATTCCGGGGTCAGCGGGACGACCTTGTCAGCTTCCGGTGCGGACGGGTAGCATGTTGGCATGAAGCGCTTGGGACTGTTCCTGCTCATGGCGGCCTTCCTGGCGGGAGGGGGTCTGTGGTACTGGCAGAGCTCGGAGCGCGACCTCGTCCTCGATCTGGCCAGCCGCGACCCGGACGTGGTCATGGCCGCCTCACGCCGGTTGTGGGAAGACTCGCGGGCGGGGATCGACATCGGTCCGACGCTGATACGAGGCATGCAGCACCCGTCGCCCCGGGTCCGAAGCCGGTCCGTCCTGACCCTGGCTCGCATGCAGGTCACCTCCCGCGCAGACGAGGCCGCCGCCCTGCTGGCGGACCCCGACCAGGGAGTGCGCATCCAGGCGGCCCGAGCCCTGCGGACCCTGCGGGGGTGGAGCACGCCGGCTCCCCTGCTCCGAAGCCTGGAAGACCGCGATGAGACGACGCAGATTCGGGTGGAGGTGGCCGGCGCCCTGGGGCAGCGGAGAGAACCCGCCGCCGAGGCACCGCTGGCCCGAATCGCCACCGATCCCTCCGAACCCCTGGAACTGCGCCAGGAGGCCCTGGGGGCCCTGGGAGGCCTGGGAGCGGAAACGAAAGCTCCCCTCATGGCGCAGATCCTGCTCGACCCGACGCAGCCCATCCGACTCCGGCAGGCTGCAATCGCCGGACTGGCCAAGCTCTCCGGACCGGATGCCCGCTCGGCCCTGATTGTCATCGCCAAGAGCCCGGAACAGGCAATCCCCGTCCGCGCCCATGCAGCCGCCTCGCTGGGTTGCCAGGGCCAGGTGGCCGAGCAGGCCTTGCTGCGGGACCTCGTCGCCGCCCCCGACCAACCCCTGCTGGTCCGTCTGGCTGCGGCCCAATCCTTGACTCATCTGGACATGGCCCCGGCCAACCTGGTCGACCTGATCCGCCAGGGCCTGCAGGATCCGTCCGCGCGCGTCCGCAGCGAGGCGGCGTGTCTGGCCGAGGCCGCCCGCAACCCCGATCTGGAAGGGGAGCTCCAGAGCGCCCTGGACCGGGAAGAGCATCGGCGCGTCCGGCGAAGCCTGGGGTCCGCCTTGAATCGCCTGCGCCAGGACGCCGAGATGGACCCCGATTCAGCCCTGGCCCGCTGAAGCGAACCGCCCCCTCGACTCAGGGTCCGGCCCGTGGACGAGGCAGCAGGACCAGGTCGACTCCGGCCCTTCCCACGACCCGATAGCGAGCCTGAATCCGAGCGATGGCCTCGGGTGAGAAGCGGATGTTGCCTTCCAGGACCTGCAGGAAGATCACCGCAAACTCCTGGCGGTCCACACGTTCAAGCACGGGTTCAGGGTTCCAGCGGCCGTTCCGGGCCAGGGTGAAGAGGATCATGGGATCCACCACCCAGGGGGTGCGTCCCAGAAGGGTGGGGTTGGCCAGGTTCTCCGCCAGGATCGGGCCCGGGTTCCTCTCCAACCAGGACGCGATTCCTCCGGCATCCAGCGAAGCCTTCCGCCACGGCGGAGCCTCCCCCCGCAGGACGAACCCGGTCTCGAAGCGGAGATGGTCCCAGGGAGAGAGGAGGTAGGGAGGCAACCGGGAGGCCCCACCCAGAGCCACCTGCAATGTCAGCAGGACCGCGACGGCCCAGGCCCAGCCTCGCCGCCCCTGCGCGGCAGTCTGCCAGGCCAGTCCGGACAAGACCGCGAGGGCCAGGTGCAGCTCGAGGCAGTAGTTGTAGAAGCCACCCTGTCGACCGCTGCCCAGCGCGATGGGCAAGGACGCCGCCAGGAAGAGCCACCCCAGGCGATGACGGCGGAACCCGTCCCGGACGGCGCAGAGCGCCGCCAGGAAGACCATGCCCGGCGCGCTGCAGAGGTATCCTCCCAGGTAGAGTCGGGCCTGCTCGGGCTGGAAGGGCATCACGTTGTAGCCGAAGACGGTGCCCAGGAACCGCCCCTGGCTGAAAGCCTCCAGGGCCAGGGCGGGACAGGCCAGCATCAGGAGCACGAGTCCCGTCAGGCGGACGCCGGGACGGAAGCCCGCCAGCCATGCCGCCCCGAGGACGGCCAGGACCGGCGCCACCATGGACTGCTTGGTGTAGACGCCCAGGGCCAGCAGGAGGGCTGCGAGAACCAGGCGCCCCGGAGGGGGATCCTCTTGGCGCAGGGCGGCCTCCGCGACCAGCAGCCCGGCAAACCCGAAGAAGAGCGCCAGCGAATCGGTGCGGTACAGCACCGTCCAGCCCAGGACCAGGGGGTGGACCACGAAGACCGTCGTCCCGACCAGAGCCGCCGCCAACCCAGCTTCTCGACGCAGCCAGACGAAGAGCAGGCAGGCCACCCCGAGCCCCGAACCCAGCGACAGGAGCCGGCCTCCGAACAAGGTCGGTCCATCCCCCATGAACAACGACCCCAGCCACAGATACACCGGAGTGTAGGGGTTCACGAAGTAGGGCGCCTCCTGGATGTCGGGGTAGACGGAGAGACCCTGGGCCAGACGCCAGGACGCGATCATCGTCCCGCCCTCTCCATAGTCGAACTGGAACGGAAAGCCCAGCAGGGCTGCACCGTGAGCCAGCCAGACCACCAGACCGGCCGCCAGGACGGAGGCCAGCGCGAGGCGGGGGACGGAGTCGAGCCGGAAGGCATTCATGGGCCGACAGAATTCGTTTCGCCCGGAAGGTGCCCTGCGAGAGCCGAGACTTCGCTTGCGCGAAGGGAGACGGGACTGCCAGGCTCGTCGCCAGGGCCCGACGGGAAACACCCGGCTCCCGAACAGGATGTTCCGACGGCACCACCAAACCAACGTGCCGGGGGCCGAAGTGGGATCCATGGTCTTCCTGCCGGGGAAAGGCTACGTCTTCCTCAGCCTGGGGATGGCTCGAACGCCGGCGGCCCTCCAGCAGACCGAGGCCTTGCTGCAAAAGGTCCGTCTGCGCTGACCGCGCGGTGCGGTACCCCGGGCCGTGTGACGCCCCGCACGGGCTCTCCGAGAAGGCACCCCCATGATATGAACCAGGACCAGGCTCAGACCGATCACCAGGTCGGCAACTGCGGCATACTCCGGCTTGGACGTCACGCCCACGATGGCCAGGACGAAGACAAAGGTCAGCACCACCTCAGACAGGGAAATCCGGAAGAATCGCGCCCGGAGCGGGCGGACCCGCCGGCGGGCAGGTCCTGGGAGCCACAGACTCCATCGCCTGTGGACCAGAGAGCTGGGGGAAGGTCCGGGTTCGGATGCGATCGAATCGAGCCCGGTGGGCACCCCCCGACCATCCACGCCCCCCATGCAGGCCCTCCGGGCCCTGGCCCTGGCCCTCCTGCTCCTGGTCATGCTGGAGCTCCTGGTCCGATCCGTGGGAACGGCCCCCCACCCCGACTTCCTGGACCTGGCCGCGCAGGCCCACCAGGCGACGGACGGTCCTCAGGACGACGGATTCCGTCCCGGCCCCCGCCCCGGCACCTTCGAGCAGGCCGTGGACTTCGGTCGACAGCGTCTCCTCTGGAAGAGCACCCCCCCGGGGATCCGCATCGCGGTCTTCGGCAGCTCGGCGGTCTACGACGGCTGGCACCCCTACTTCGGATGCTTCCCCTACTGGCTGCAGAGGAATCTCCGGGCGATCGCCGGCCAGAAGACCCCGATCGAGGTGATCAACTCGGGGGTGCCGGGCGCCAACCTGACCATGCACGCCCGGCGCCTGGAGGATTTTCTCCGGCTCAACCGGCCGAACCTGGTGATCGTCTATTCGGGCAACAACGAGTTCCACCCCATCCGGGCCCGCAAAGCCTGGTGGCGGGGATACAACCCCCGAGCGGAGAGGCTTGGAATCGCGCTGTCCAGCCTGCACCTCTACCGCCTTCTGCGGTGCGCCCTCCAACCCGTCATCCCACCTCCCGAGCTTCTCGACCATCCCCACGACGTTTCGGTCGACGCGATCCCCGCCTTCCCGGACGAACAGGACCGCCTCCTGGCCACGGCCATCTACAGGGAGGGCCTGGAACGCATCGTCACGGTGACGCGAAGGGCCGGTGTGGGCCTGTTGCTGACCACCGTGGCCAACAACCTGCTCCAGGTCCCCCCTCCGTCCGAAGGCCCTGCCGCCGAAGCTTTGAGGGCCCTGGAACGGGACCTCCGGCAGACGCCTCCCGACCAGGCTTCCGCCCGGATCGCGCAGACGCGGGCGCGGATGTCCACCCGCGCGGACGTCGCCGCGCTGGGGCTGACGCTCCACCGGGCGGGTCGCAGGGAAGAGGGTTTCCGGTTCCTCCTGGAGGCCGAGACCATGGCCCTCCGACCCCATCAAGGGAACGAGGCGCTGCGCGAGGCTGCTCGTCGGGTGGCCGCCAGAAGGGGGATTCCGCTCTGCGACGTGGCCAGGGAACTGGCCGCCCGATCGCCGGACGGAATTCCGGGGTTCGACCTCTTTCGCGATGAGTGCCACTTCCGCTCGGAAGGACACCGGCTGATGGGCGAGATCCTGGCCCGGGCCATCGTGGACCAGGAGCTGCTGCCGCTTCCCGGCTCTCTTGAAGAGCACAAGCAGCGACTGCAGGCCGCCCTCCACTCCTTCCGGGTCGAGGGCGACCCCTGGAGGCTGGACCAGTGGGCCTACGACCGACTGGAGACGACCCAGGCTCGGCGCCGGCTGGGCACCACGCCGGCGCTGCGCCAGACCCTCTGGGGGCACCACTGCATGGAACCCGACCACCCGCATCCCGAAGCCCACCACCACCCGGACATCGCCGCGAAATCCTACCGCCAGGCTCTTCATGCCTCCGGCCCGCCGGGCCCCCTCTTCCTCAATCTGGGCCTCTCCCTGTGGATGTCCGGTCGGACGGAGGAGGCCCGAGAGGCCCTGGACCGGGCCGCGGGGTATCTGCCGGAAGACCCCGAGATCTGGAACCACCGCGCCAGCCTCCCCTGAGCCCCGCTCCTCCTCCACCCCGCGCAGATTCTCGGAGCTCCTGGCGCCATGACACGCCCTGTCAGGGGGGAACTCTAGAATGGAGGTCTGGGAGCCCCGGAGGCCCCCTCGTGAAAGGTAGCCCCGAATGAACAGGATCTGGTTGACCGTGACGCTGCTTCTCGCCTTCGGATTGTCGAGCCAGGCCCTGGCCCAGGTCTCGACCCGGACCGTCTGGGTCAACGGCCGGGCGATCGTGATCACCACCAACCGGGTGGGGAACTCCGTCTTCACCAGCGGCACCGTCGCAGGCACCCCCTTCCAGTCCACCACCAACCGCGTGGGGAGCTTCATGTACACCAACGGCACCGTCGGAGGCACCCCCTACCAGTCCACCACCAACCGCGTGGGGAGCTTCATGTACACCAACGGCACCGTCGGAGGCACCCCCTACCAGTCCACCAGCAACCGCGTGGGGAGCTTCATGTATACCAACGGCACCGTCGGAGGCACCCCCTACCAGTCCACCAGCAACCGCGTGGGGAACTCCGTCTACAGCAACGGCCCCGTGTTCGGATGTCCGACCCTTCCCCCCCTGCCCTCCTGGCCGTAGCCACCCGCTCCAGACCAAGACCCCTCGCGCCCGACCGGGCCTTCCTGAAGTGCAGACCAGGTGTTTCCGGGGGTCCGGGCCGCTCGGCGGCCCTTGCACAGGCTGGGTGGCGGGGGTATGATCGGGCTCCCATCGCCCGCCAGGAGGTTCCATTGCCCGCATCCCGCCCCGTCCCCAGCCCGAACACCCACGTCGTGGAAGGCGTGGAACTGCACCTGGCCCACCCCGACGACCTGCCCATCCGCTGGGTCGGGCAGGAGGACCTCGTGCTGCAGTTGCTGGCTGCCTGGTCGGTGCTGGACCCTCGCGACCTGCCGTTGAACCCGAGGCTGATCGGAAAACCCGGGGTCGGCAAGACCACCCTTGCCTACGCCACGGCCCGGCAGTTGGGGCGCGAAGTCTACCTCTTCCAGGCCACCATGGACACCCGCCCCGAAGACCTGATCGTCACCCCGGTCGTGGGCCAGGGGCGGGAGATCCGCTATGTGGCCAGCTCGCTGGTCACAGCCATGATCCGAGGCGGCGTGGTGATCCTGGACGAAGGCAACCGGATGAGCGAAAAATCCTGGGCCTCCCTGGCCCCGCTCCTGGACGCCCGGCGCTACGTCGAGTCCATCGTGGCGGGCATCAAGATCCCCGCCCACCCCGACTTCCGCTTCTGCGCCACGATGAATGACGACTCCAGCACCTTTGAACTTCCCGAATACATCCACTCGCGGCTGCAGCCCCAAATCATGGTGGAGTTCCCCGAGCGGGAAGAGGAGCTGCTCATCCTGCGCGAGACGCTGCCCTTCCTGAAGGACAGCCTGCTGGAGTACGTGGCCGATTTCTTGCAGAGGGCCCACCGGGCCGACGAGAACTACACCGTGCGCGACGGGATCAACGTGGCCCGCTACGCCTCCCGGATCGCCAAGGCCCAGGGAAGGGAGGCCCAGGCCGCCATGCACCAGTCCATCCGCATGGTCCTGGGCGAGGAGGCCCTGGTCTATGCGACCTGACCCCTCTTCAGAGGAAGATGGGCCGTTCACCCTGGGAGAAGCGCCTCTGCGGATCGTGCCGGTCTGCCACGACCGGATGGAGTTTGCCGTGGCCGTGCGCCAGGCCATCCGGCACTTCCGCCCCCAGGCCGTCGCCGTCGAGCTGCCGCCCGCCCTGGGGGAAACCTTCCAGCGCGCCGTGGACCGGCTGCCCTACCTGTCCGTGCTGGTCTACCAGGACGAGGACGGGCAGGCCATGTACGTCCCCGTGGAGCCCGCCGACCCCCTGGTGGAGGCGGTGCGGACGGCCCGTGAGCTGGGTCTGCCGGTCCACTTCGTGGATCTGCACGTCACCAGCTATCCCGAACATCGGGACCTGCTGCCCGACGCCTACCTGCTCAACGCCGGCGGTTTGAAGGCCTACTGGGAGGCCTTCCAGGCCCTTCCCCAACCGCCCCGAGGTCCCCTGGACGAGCGTCGTGAGGCACATATGGCGGCCCGCGCCCGGACCCTGTCGCGCGAGGCCGACCTGCTGCTGGTCTGTGGGATGGCCCACGCCCGAGGGATCATGCAGGCCCTGGCCGAGGGCACCAGCCGGGTTCACCGGCACCGCCCGTTGGGCCCGGTCCAAGTCGCCGACCCCGACCTGGACTCGGTGCGCGAGATCTGCGCCGAGATGCCCCTGGTCAACGCGGTCTACGAGTTCTCCAGGGGCGGACCGGGGCCGGAGGGCGCCTGGGCGCCCCCGCCTGTGGACGAAGACCCCCCCGCTCCCCCACCCACACGGCTGGAGGGCCTGTCGGGCCAGGACGCCATCCGTTCGCTGGAGGCCCTGCTGGGCATGGCCCCGGGCGTCCTGAAGGAAGAGGATGTGCCGCCCGAGGTGCGCCGCGCCGTGGCCCGCCACCTTCAGGCCCTGAAGGACCCCGGGTGGCGCCTGCCCGGTCAGGAGTTCGACCTGGCTCCTCCCCTCTCGGGGGCTCCCCAGGCCCCCCGGGCCCGGATCTTCAAGTTCCGCTCGGTACCCGACCGCCGCCCCGAGATGCGCGAGTTCCTGCAGGAGCTGGCCGGTCGGCCCTTCCTGGATCGCCAGAGGGTGCTGGCGGCCCTCTTCGAACGTGCCGCCGCACATCACGCCCAGAATACCGGCGAGCCCTTCAAGTCCTGGCAACGCCGGACCCTGGTTCAGTATGCAGGGAACTACAGCCGCCTGCGCGGCGACCTGCTGCCGGGGCTGTACGCCTGCGTGGTCGCGGCCCGCGGGGTGGCCGACGACAACTACGCCTACGAGGTCTGGGATCTGGGGAGCTTCTACCCCTGGACCGAGGCCGGCGACGGGCCCCCGACGATCCGGGTTCGAGCCGGGGAGGTCTGGCTGGACGGGGTGAAGACCATGCGCTTCCGGCGGCGTCTGCCCCGCCTGCGCGAACGCCTGGTTCGCGTCCCGGTCAAGCACCGCCCCCAGGAGGAGAACCCGGGCGACTGGGCCCGCGAATTCCAACAAGGCACCATCTGCTCCTACCCGCCCGAGGACGTGGTCATCGAAGACTTCGGGCGCTACCTGCAGAAGAAGGCCCTTCAGGTGCTCTCGGAAGAGCGCACCCGGGTGGAGGAGTTCTCGACCTCCATGCTGGATGGCATCGAGATGCGCGAGACGCTGCGCAACTGGCCCCAAGGCCAGAAGATCTACGTCCGGGAGCTGCAGAAGGTCCAGGGCGGTGCCGGCTCGGTCGTGGTGGTCTTCGACGAGGATCTGGAAGAACAGCGCTATCCCTGGCGGATGTCCTGGCACGGCGAGCATGACCAGGAATCCGACATGGCCTTCTTCTCCACGCCGGCCTCAGCCAAGGTCGTCGGCCCCGGGATCGCGCGCTGCGAGTACGGAGGGTTCATGCTGACCTACCCTCCCGGACGCCTGATGGACGTCTGGACCGACCCCGCCTACGATGCCGCCCGGACCAACGCCGAGACCCTCCTGATGGCGGCCATCGACTACAGCCAGGAGAAACACGTGGTGTACGTGGCCGCCAGGCCGCCCCGAACCTGGATGCGCACCTTCGCATCGCGGCTGGGCAAGAAGGTCGTCTACCTGCCCCTGGGCACCCTCTCGCCCCTCACCTGCAAGAAGCTTCGGGTCTTCCACGTGCTCTCCGGGCACCGGGTGCGCCAGATCGCGCGCGACTACATCTGGTAGGCACCCGGCCCTGGCGCCCCTGATCTCTCCGACGCCCAGGAGAGCCCGCGCGACTCGAAGAATCCTGGAGGGCACTTCGAGCCTTGGAGAAGACCATGCCCCGACGCTATCTTCTGGCCCTGGACCAGGGAACCACCGGCACCACCTGCCTGCTCTTCGATCTGGATCTCCGCGTGGTCGGTCGCGCCTATCAGGAGGTGCGCTGCGCCTTCCCCCAGCCCGGTTGGGTCTCGCAGGACCCTGAGGAGCTCTGGGCCTCCAGCCAGGTGGCCATGCGAGGGGCCCTGCGCCACGCCGGCGTGGAGGCCTCGGAGGTGGCGGCGCTGGGGCTGACCAACCAGCGCGAGACCACCATCCTCTGGGACCGGGCCAATGGTCGACCCATCCACGACGCGGTGGTCTGGCAGTGCCGACGCTCGGCGGGCATCGTGCGCGAGTGGACCGGGCGGGGACTGACCGAGCGGATCCAGAAGAGCACCGGTCTGGTGCCGGATGCCTACTTCTCGGCCTCCAAGATCCGCTGGATCCTGGACCAGGTTCCCGGGGCCGAGGAACGGGCCCGACGCGGAGAGCTGGCCTTCGGGACGGTGGACTGCTGGATCCTCTGGAAGCTGACGGGAGGCCGGGTGCACGCCACCGAGGCCAGCAACGCCGCCCGCACGATGCTGTACGATATCCACGCGCGAACCTGGGACCAGGGTCTCCTGGACGAATTCCGGATCCCACCGGCCCTGCTGCCCCGCGTCCTGCCCACCACCGCCGAGTTCGGAGTGCTGGACGCCGAGATCCTGGGCGCCGAGATCCCCATCCTGGGAATGGCCGGAGACCAGCAGGCAGCCCTCTTCGGACAGTGCTGCTTCGAACCGGGGGACGTGAAGAACACCTATGGGACCGGGTGCTTCCTGGTGATGAACACCGGGGAGGAGGCCGTCGCCTCCACCAACCGGCTGCTGACCACCATCGCCTGGGACCTGGACGGCGAGGTCCACTACGCCCTGGAAGGCAGCGTCTTCTCGGCCGGCTCGGCCGTCCAGTGGCTGCGCGACGGGCTGGGCCTGATCCGCACCGCCGCCGAGACCGAGGAGCTGGCCCGACGCCTGACCGACAACGACGGGGTCTACCTGGTGCCGGCCTTCAGCGGCCTGGGTGCCCCCTACTGGGATCCCCACGCCCGCGCGGCCCTGGTGGGCATGACCCGGGATACCCGCCCCGAGCACCTGGCCCGCGCCGCCCTGGAGGCCTCCGCCTACCAGACCCGCGACGTGGTCGAAGCCATGATCACCGACTCGGGACGCCGGGTTGGCGGCCTGCGGGTCGATGGCGGCATGGTGGCCAACGACTTCCTGATGCAGTTCCAGGCCGACCTGCTGGGGGCCCCCGTCCTGCGACCGGCGATGTCGGAATCGACGGCCCTGGGCGCAGCCACCCTGGCCGGGCTCAAGGCCAACCTCTTCGACCGGGCGCGCCTGGCCGAGCTGCACCGCATCGAGCGCACCTTCCAGCCTGCCCTCCCCGCCCAGTCCCGAGAGGCCCTCTACGCGGGATGGAAGGACGCCGTGGCCCGTGCCCTCTCGCCTGCGCCGGCCTGAATCCGGCCCCAGACCAGTCCAACGGCCGCGCGAAGACCCAAATCCAGATCCAAGGGAGACCCACATGCTTCCTGGCCCGACCCTCCTCAAGGCCTGTCCCCACTGCTCGAGACCCTTCCTCGTGCCCACCCTGACCTCCGGAAACACCTTCGGAGCGATTCAATACTCCGACGGGAAGACGGTCGCGCCCATGCTGCCCGAGATGCCCCGCTTCCACCTGTGCCGGGATTGCGGGAAACCCTTCTGGATCAGCGAAGCCCCGGAGCTCGGCCGGACCGACGAGCTCTCGGGCGAGCTTCCCCGGGATCTCCAGACCGCCCGGGTCCCCTCGGCAGACGAGTATCTGGAGGCTCTCCAGAAGGGCCTGGCCCGAGGGGAGGAGGAAGAGCGCACGCTCCGGCTCGGCTGGTGGTGGGCTGTCAACGACCCCGAACGCGCCCTGCGCGCCCAGGAGGCTCCCCCCCCTCGCCCGGAGGGCTGGGAGGTCGAACTGAGCCGACTGACCGGCCTCCTGGATCGGGACGATCCGACCCACCGGCTCTTCCTGGGCGAGATGGCCCGCCAGCAGGGACGATTCGAAGAGGCCGTCCAGCTCCTCTCCGAATCCATCCCTGAAGGACTCCAGCCGGCCGCTCGAGGCCTGCTGGCCCTGGTTGAGAAGGGCTCCCGGCGCGTCGAGCCGTTGCCTCGACCGAACTGAAACCCGCCTTTTTACAATCCGCACCATCTCGGCAACAAACTTTACGATTCGGCAACACTTCCTGGACAGATCCGAAGGTTTTCAGGCGCTACTCTGAGACTGAGGCAAAGTCCATCCCGAAGCCAGGCGAGCCACGCGACCTGGGGCTCGCGAACCCTGGCGACAGAACGGTCCACCATTCCGGAGAGCGGAGGCGTCCATGTTGGAACCGACCAAGATCGTCAAAGAGGCCCTGATCAAGCGGACCCATGGGTCCTCCACCGCCGGGCAGACCGGCACTCCCTCGACCAGCCAGGCGGCTCAACGGGCCTCGGGCGCCAGCACCTCCCAGAAGAGCGCCGCCTCGGAGGCCCGGGCCCAGACCGGCGTGCGCCGGGCGGCCTCCGACCCTCCAGAGCCCTCCAAGGAGAAGGTTGGAGAATTGTTGAGGGCCCTGCAGAGCTGGGGTACCGACGAGGCCACCCTGTCCGAGCAGGCCGAGCGCGAACAGGCCGCCGAGAATCAGGCCCTGGAGGATCTCGACCAGTACGGGGACCTCTTCGACAGCCCCAAGGGTGGACGTCGCGACGGCATCATCTCCACCAACGATCTGAAGACCTTCTCGGAGGGCAACTTCAATCGCGATGCGGCCCGTGAGCAGTTGCTGGACCTGGGCGTGGCCGAGGCGGACCTGGACACCACCCTGGACCGCCTCACCGAGAGCGCCAGCTACCTGCTGAAGAACGAGGATGTCCTGGACCGCCTGGACGTGGCCAACGACCAGCGCGGCGGGACCGATGGCCGGATCAGCCGGGGCGACATCTCCCGCGAGGTCTTCCAGCGCCAGCTCGAGCAGGCCCGCAACGGGGAGCTCCCTCCCGGGCCGCCAGCCAGCAACCGGGGCAGCTACGAGCCGACCGTGACCACCAAGAACTCCGAGCGGAGCCCCGAGGTCATCGCCCAGCAGGAACTGGCGATCCTGGAGGCCGTGAACTCCGGTGAGCCCGTCAGCTTCACCAACGCCAACGGACAGACCGAGGAGCTGACCGTGCGCCAGGTCCACAACACCGGCGGCAACGCGGTGTATGAGATCACCGGCGCCGACGGGCACACCATGCGGATCGAATCCGAGCTGGGCGCCAGCGAGAACCGCACCGCCCTGGCCCGTCTGGCCGACTACTACACCCAGCTTCCCGAGAACCTGCGCGACTCGGTGGACAAGATCGAGTTCCGCCGTGAACCGGACGACAGCGCCGCCGCCCGGTTCTACAGCAGCGGAGACCGGATTGTGTTCTATGATGGCCTGAAGCACCTCAACGAGGAGGTCTTCGACCACGAGTTCGGCCACGGCATCGGCTACGAGAACGACGGGCTGGGTGAAGGCGTCCTGGACCACATCGGTCGGTTCTTCACCGGCTCAGAGGGCGAGGGCACCCCAGAGGGCTGGACCGACGCCATCGAGGCCGACGCCGACGAGCGCATCAGCGACTACGCCAACACCAACATCAAGGAAGACTTCGCCGAATGCTGGGCCGCCTACATGGAGGCCGTGGACAACGGCCCGGAGGCCCTGGCCAAGCTGGAGGAGGCCTACCCGGCCCGCTACGCCATCATGGAAGAGCTGTACAACGGCGAATAGCCTCCTGCAACAAGGGGGACGCTGAATCGACGTCCCCTGCTCGTCCCAGGCAGGAAGGCGGCATCCGACCGAAAAGAGGCTCGGATGCCGCTTTTCCATTCCCCTCCGATGTGTGACTCCCCACCCGCCGCAACCCGGCCGGAGCGTCTCGCATGAGCGCCTCTCCCGAGGCGCCCCCCCCCACCCGCATCCCCCGCCAGATCTCCTACATCATCGGCAACGAGGGCTGCGAGCGCTTCAGCTTCTATGGGATGAGGAACATCCTGACGGTGTTCCTGGTCACCTCGCTTCTGGCCTACCTCCCCGAAGCCGACCGGGAGGGTGCCGCCAAGGAGGTCTTCCACACCTTCGTGATCGGGGTGTATTTCTTCCCACTCCTGGGCGGCTGGCTGGCGGACCGGTTCTGGGGGAAATACAACACGATCCTCTGGCTGAGCCTGGTCTACTGCCTGGGCCACCTCTTCCTGGCGGTCTTCGAGTCCAGCCGCATGGGCTTCTTCGCCGGACTGGCCCTGATTGCCCTGGGCTCGGGTGGCATCAAGCCCTGCGTGGCCTCCTTCGTCGGCGACCAGTTCGACCAGAACAACAAGCACAGCGCCAAGGTGGTCTTCGACGCCTTCTACTGGATCATCAACTTCGGCTCGTTCTTCGCCTCGCTGCTGATGCCCATCTTCCTGAAGGGTTTCGGCCCCAGCGTGGCCTTCGGGATCCCGGGCATCTTGATGTTCATCGCCACCGTGGTCTTCTGGTTCGGGCGCAAGCACTACGTCATGGTGCCTCCCGCCCCGCCGAACCCCCACTCGTTCCTGAACGTCTCGCGCACGGCGCTGGCCGCCAGCCCCCAAGGCCGGACCTACGCCATGGTGGCCGTCCTGACGGCCCTGGCCTCGCTGGGACTGACGCCTCAGTTCGGAATCGTCATCGCCCTGTGCACGGCCATGGTGGCCTTCATCGCCCTGGGCGGCCTGGGCGTCTGGCGACAGCTCGACCTGGCCCGGGGGACCCACCCCGACGAGGCCGTCGACGGGGTGCGCGCGGTCCTGCGCGTGCTGGTGCTGTTCTTCCTGGTCACCCCCTTCTGGTCTCTCTTCGACCAGAAGGCCTCGACCTGGATCCTGCAGGCAGACCTGATGTCCAAGCCCACCTGGTTCCAGTCCTCCCAGATGCAGGCCCTCAACCCGGCCCTGGTGATGATCCTGATCCCCTTCAACAACCTGATCCTCTATCCCACCCTGGCTCGACTCGGCTACCAGATGACGGCCCTGCGCCGCATGACCTCCGGGATCGCCTTCTCGGGGCTTTCGTGGGTTGTTGTCGGCGGCATGCAGGTCATCCTGGACGGCGGGACGACCTTCTCGATCGTCTGGCAGGTGCTGCCCTACGCGCTTCTGACCTTTGGAGAGGTGCTGGTCTCCGCCACCGGCCTGGAGTTCGCCTACAGCCAGGCCCCAGCGGCCATGAAGGGCACGTTGATGAGCTTCTGGAACCTGACGGTCACGGTCGGGAACCTCTGGGTCCTGGTGGTGAATGCCAGCGTGAAGAACCAGGTGGTGACCGACTTCATCGCCTCGACGGGCTTCGGCGTCACCGCCTTCCAGATGTTCTTCTTTGCGGCCTTCGCCTTCGTGGCGGCCCTGGTCTTCGGCCTGGTCGCCCGGACCTACCCCATGGCCGACCACTACCGCCAGGCCTGATCCTCCCGGACCGGGGGGGCCTTCAGCCTCCCGGCTCGGGGTGATAGTCCACGAACCGGTAGCCCAGGCCTCGCTCGTTGAAGATGTAGCGAGGTCGGCTGGGATCGGGCTCGAGCTTCTTGCGCAGATAGTTCACGTACAGGCGCAGCAGTTGCGTATCATCCCGATACTCGCTGCCCCAGACCCGGCTGAGCAGGTTCTCATGCGAGAGAAGCCTGCCGGGGTGGTTCATGAAGTGGTGCAGCAGGCGGTACTCGGTGGGGCGCAGATGGACCGGCTCGCCTTCCACTTCGGCCAGGCGGCGGTCGAAGTCGACGACCAGGCGCTCGTCCACCTGAACCCGATTCCGGGCCAGGGGCGCAGGAGCCTCGGCCCGGCGCAGGACCGCCTTGATCCGGCTGACCAGCTCGCGGTGCCCGAAAGGCTTCCCGATGTAGTCGTCGGCCCCCAGCTCCAGGCCGCGCACCCGCGCATCCTCGTCGTCCTGGACGGTCAGCATGATGCAGGGAACCCCTTGGGCTTGACGGACCTGGCGCAGGACCTCAAAGCCGGAAAGATCCGGCAGGTTCACGTCCAGGAGGGCCAGATCCGGGAGCTCTTTGCGAATCCGCTCCAGACCTTCCAGCCCGGTGGTGGCCCCGGAGACGACGAAGCCCGCATTCTCCAGCGTCGTTCGGACCAGATCCAGGATATGGGGTTCGTCCTCCACCACGACGATGCGGCGTCCGCGAAAATCGTCTGCGTTCATGTCAGCTCCCTCGGCAAGGTGAAGTAGAAGCAGGCTCCCCCTTCGGGCCCCGCCTCCACTCCGATGCGGCCCCCGTGGGCTTCCACCAGGGCCTTGGCGATGAAGAGGCCCAGCCCGCTCCCGCGGGCCCGGGTCTCGGCGCCTCGTTCAAAGAATCCGAAGATCCTCTGGCGATCCTGGGCGGGAATCCCCGGACCCCGGTCGGTGACGCGCACCCGAAGCTCGCGTTCCAGCGCCTCCACTTCCACGATCACGCGTCCCCCGGCCCCGTGCTTCAGGGCGTTTTCCAGCAGGTTGGTCAGGACCTGCTCGATGCGGGTGGCATCCGCCCGAGCAGGGGGAAGACCCTCGGGAAGCCGCGACTCCATCTGGACCGAGCGGGCCAGGGCCAGGGGCTCCAAGCGCCGCAAGGTGCGGGCCAGGAGTTCCTGGAGATCCACCGCCTCCGGGCGGATCCGGATGCCTCCCGCCTGGATCGAGGTGGCCTCCAGCATCTGGCGGATCATCTTCTGCAGGCGGTCGCTCTCCTCCAGGATCACGGCCGCCTTCTCGCGGGCCTGCTCCGGCCCCAGCTCCACCTCGGGATCGCTCAGAAGGCCCGCAAAACCCTTGATGACGGCGATGGGGGTCTGGAGCTCGTGGGAGAGGGCCGAGAGGAAGATCTTGCCCAGCCTCTCGGTCTCCTTGCGCCGTCGGGTGTCACGCACCGTCATGACCCAGCCTGCGGGCTGATGGGACTCGTCGCGGACGGTCACTCCGCTCACCTCGACGTCGACGGGTTGCCCCTGTCGATCCACCAGGCGCGCTTCGACCGGTTCGGCCGTGATCGGAAAGGGGACCGGCTGAGGTCGCCGATAGAGCGTCAGACCGGCCTGCGACCCGGCCGCCAGGCGCAGAGGGAAGACCTCGTGGGCCGGCCGACCGACCGCCTCGGCCACCTTCCAGCCCGAGAGGCCCTCCATGCTGGCGTTGAGACCTACCACCAGGCCGTCCCGGTCCAGGATGGCCACCCCGTCGGAGGACTGGGTCACCAGGGCCTCCAGCCACAACCGCTCCCTCAGGAGGTGCTGGAGCAGGCGGGCATTCTGGACCACAATCTCCAGGCGATCCACCACCAGGTTGTACATCTGGGGCGACTCGCGCAGGAAGCCGGGCGCGTCGGTGGGATGCAGGACGCAGAAGAGGCCCACCGACCGCCCCCGAATCCGCACCGGCATGGCCACGGCATGCAGCGGGCCCAGCCCGGCCCGCAGGCTCTCGGCCGCGAAGCGTCGCTGCAGGTTGGTCACCGACTCGGCCGACTCGGCCGCCACCCCGGGAACCGCCTCCTCGACCAGTTGCGAGAGAAGCCTCCCCGTCTCAGGTTCAAAGCCCACCTGGGAGGTGCGATGGGCCTGAGGATGGCCCTCGTCCCATGTGGTCAGGACGCCTGCCCGGCCTCCGGCGGCCTCCACCAGTTGGGCCAGGAACTCCTGGAGATCCGGGGGGGAGACCACTCCCGGATCGATGTGCAGACTCAGGTCCGGCTTTGCTTCAGTCAAGTCTCGACCTCCGAAGGACTAACGCAACTCTGACAATTCGCATGCCGCCATCTAACAGTCCTTCTCCTATCCTCAAGTCGAAGGACGGGCACCGAGCCCTGCGAGGAGGAAGAGATGATGGACGTTTTTGAACCGCTGCGTGATGCCATGACGCTTCGTGAGGCCGTGAACCGCCTGTTTGAAGACAGCTACGTGCGCCCCGGGTCCGCCGCGCCCGAACGGAGGGGCCTGCCCCTGGACATCCTGGAAGCCGACGACCACCTCCAGGTGATCGCCTCCCTGCCCGGTTGCAGCCGCGAGAAGGTGGACATCCAGTTCCAGAAGGATACCCTGACCATCAAGGCCATGCTCAACGAGCAGGCCGAGCCCCAGGAAGGCGTCCGCTATCGGGTCCGCGAGCGCTGGAGCGGCGAGGTGAGCCGGACCGTGAACCTCTCGGTCCCCATCGACGCCGAGAAGGCCAAGGCCACCTTCAAGGACGGCGTGCTGACCCTGACCCTGCCCAAGGCCGAGTCGGTCAAGCCCCGCAGCATCCCGATCACCGACTGAACCCGGAAGCCTCTCGGAACGGTTCAACCCGAGGGTCCCGCGTCCGACGCGGGGCCCTCGGCCCGTCCCTCACCGGATGTGGTAGAAGACCAGGCCCAGGATGGCATAGACCGACAACAACTGGGCCCCCTCCAGCCAGTTGGTCTCGCCATCCTGGGAGATCTGCGTCACCACCCACACCGAGAGGATCACCGCCAGGACCTCGGGCATGGTGAAGACCAGGTCCATCGGCCGCTCCATGAACAAACTGGCCAGCATCAGGACCGGGGCCACGAAGAGGGCGATCTGGACGCTGGACCCCACGGCGATGCCGATGGCGATGTCCATCTTGTCCTTCAGGGCCATCATGATGGCCGTGCTGTGCTCGGCCGCGTTGCCGATGATGGCCACCACGATGACGCCGACGAAGACCTCGGTCAGGCCCAACGCGTGAGAGGTCTCCTCGACCACCCCGACCAGGATCTCGCTCATCCAGGCCACCAGCACCGTGGCCACCAGCAAGGTCCAGGCCGACCGCGCCAGGGACGGAAGCTCTCCGTGGGACTCCTCCTCGCCGGCCAGGTCATACAGATGCTTGTGGGTCCGCAGCGAGAAGAGGAGGTTCAGGACGTAGGTCAGCAACAGCACCACCGAGATCTCGGCCGAGAGGTCCTTCACGGTCGTGTCGGTCCCGCCGGCCAGGGCCGCATAGGCCGCAGGAACCACCAGGCCGACGGCTGCCAGGAGCAGCATCGTCGACCCGCTGGAGGCCGCCATGGCGTTGAAGCGCTGGCGCTCCCGCTTCCAACCCCCGGCCAGGATCGACAGGCCCAGGACCAGCAGGATGTTGCCGATGATCGAACCGGTCAGCGAGGCCTTGACCACGTCGTGCAGACCTTTGGACAAGGCCATGAAGGCGATGATCATCTCGGCCGCATTGCCGAAGGTGGCGTTCAGCAGGCCCCCCACGCCGGCCCCCGCCCGGGCCGCCAGGCCCTCGGTCGCGTGCCCCATCACCCCCGCCAGGGGGATGATGGCCAGACACGAGCACATGAAGACCACCGCCGCGCGGGTGTGCCAGACGTACTCCAGCAGCAGGGTGATGGGGACGAAGACCAGCAGCCAATTCAATCCGGGCTTGAGCTTGAGTGTCATGATGGCTGGCAATTTTCGAAGGCCGCCCCAGGACCCCTGCCCGGAATGCAGGCTCGAGCCCGAGTTCCGGCGAATCCCCTGCAGGCGAGGAGGCCGGTCCCGATGACGAGGATCCCCATCCGCTTCGATACGGTCTGGCGTTGGTTCCTGGCGGCGCTGTGCATCCCGGTCTCCCAGTCCTACCTGGAGGTCGACGGTCCCCAGGTCCACGTGCGCATGGCCTGGAGCTTTCGGGCCACGTTCCCAAGGGATGCCGTGGCCTCGGTCCAGCCACTGGGCAGTCCGGTCCTCTCGATCGGGGTCCACGGGATGTGCGGACGCTGGCTGGTCAACGGCTCCCACCGGGGGATCTCCGTCCTCCGCCTGGACCCCGAGCAGCGCGCCCGAGTCCTGGGTTTCCCGGTGCACCTGCGGGAGCTGATGCTGAGCGTGGACGACCCCGAGGCCCTGCGCCAGGCCCTGCTGGATTCTTGATCTTTCCCTCCAGATAGGCCATCCTGGAAGGCGTGAAGATCCAGCCCGTCACCCCGTCCCAGGTTCCCCTCTCCGCGACGCCGGCCGCCCCCCCCGGTGCGACCGGCCCGCTCGACGCCTTCCAGCGCACGGACCAGACTTCGTTGCCGGACCTGGCCCGGGCGGCCCGGCTCTTCCGGCCGGGAACCGAGCAGTTGTGGACCTCCCAGAGGGACGGCTACTTCACGCCCCCCTCCACGGCTCCCGACGGGACGGTCCTGGCGGGCCACTCGGATCGCCACTTCTACGGGATCGACCCCCAGACCGGCGCCACCCGCTGGACCTGCCCCACCGACAGCCTCCTGGAGACTCCCCCCGCCGTCGGCCGCGACGGCCGACTCTACGCCACCGGTCGCGACAGGTTCCTGTACATCCTGGCCCCGACCGGCGCCCCGCTGCGCCGCATCGAAATCGGCCTGAGCACCGCGCGGCCCACGGTGGACGCGGAAGGTCGTGTCTTCGTGGCCACGGTGGCAGGCCAGGTCAAGGCCCTGGACCCGGAGGGGGAGCTGATCTGGGAGTTCCAGCAGCCCGGCCGGCACGAGCGGGGCTATGGGGTCTCACCCGTGCCGGGCCCGGACGGCACGCTCTTCTGCGTCTCGGAGGGCGGGATCGTGACTGCGCTGGATCCCGTGTCGGGACAGTCACGCTGGTCCAACAAGCCCGGCTTCGGAGTCACCTGTGCTGGCGTCGCCAGCCCCGACGGGCACTTCCTCGTCCCGGGCGAGGACGGCACCCTGCACTGCCTGGACGGCGCCACCGGAGCCAAGGCCTGGTCGGTCATGCTGGACGGGCCCCTGAGCTGCAGCCCGGTCCTGAGCGAGGGCCGAGTCTGGGCATTGCCTCTGGGCGGGCAACTGACCTGCCTGAGGACCTCGGATGGAGGGGTCGAGTGGACCGCCGAGATGGGAGGGACCATCCGGGAAGACTCGCCCGTCCTGGGTCCCGAGGGGCTCCTCTTCGCCAACGACGAGGAGAAGAGCGACCTGGTGGCCCTGGATGCCAGCACCGGACACGAAAGATGGCGCCTGCACCTGGAGGGGACACCCGGCCCGGGAACGCTCAGCCCGGACGGGTCGGTCCTCTACCTCAAGGTGGGCTCCAAAGGCCTGGCGGCTGTCCCCACCAGGACCCTGGCCCAACGAGTCCAGGACCCCGGCCCCTCGACGCGAGGGCCGGAGATCCGCCAGGGAGAATCCCACGTGGAGATCGGCGGGGTTCGCCTGCCCCGCCGCAGCCGGGGCTGAGACCCGCCTCAGTCCTCAGTCCAGCCAGGCCACCTTCTCGGGCGTCCTCTGGGCGTAGCCGCGCACGGGGCCATCCGGGTAGCCCAGGGCGACCGACACGACCGGCTGGAACCCTTCCGGAATCCCCAGGCGGGCTTGAAGCTCGGGGCCGCGCGACGAGCGGAAGGCGAAGTTGAAGAAGCCGTTGTAGCACGAGCCGATGTCCAGGGCGTGAGCCGCCACGCACATGTTCTGGACCACGTTGGCGCAGTCCACCTCGGCGTAGAACGAGCCGTCGCCCGAGACGATGACCAGGGCCGGGGCGTGATAGAAGCAGTGGAAGTCGGGGTTCTCGGCGAACTTCATGACCTCTTCGATGCCGGACTCGCGCATCCCCAACCGGGTGGCCTCGGCGATCTGATCCAGAAGGGCCGCCTGTTGGATGACCAGGATGTGCCAGGGCTCACGGGCCTTGGCCGTGGCGGCATGCTGGCCGCACAGCACGATGGTCTGCAGCTCCTCGCGAGAGAGCGAGCGGGACTGGAAACTGCGACAGGAACGCCGGTTGAGCAGGGCGTCCACCACAGGGTTGTCGATTGGCGCCTGGACCACGGTCTCGGAGATGCTCATCTGACTCCCTCCTGGCTCGGGCTGGCCATTCGTCCGATCACCGAACCTTTCAGGCCGGTTCGGGCGAGCGCGCCCTGGTCCTCCAGGCGCTCCCCAGGAGGATTCGCTGCAGGCCCGTGCCGAACTGGACGGGCCTGCGGACAAGCCGCATCTTTTTTTTCCCCTTTTCGAGGAGGTCCCTGGTGTCGCACGAGCGCGTGAATTCCACCCTGCAGGCCCCCGCCGGCTTCACGCCGCGTCGATGGGCCACCCAGGCCCATGAGCGCTTCCTCCAGCACGAAGGGACCGATTTCCTGGTCAACGCCTGTCCGGGGTCGGGCAAGACGAAGTTCGCGGCCATGGTGGCCCGGGAAGCGCTCCAACAAGGCCGGGTCGACCGGGTGGACCTGGTGGGCCCCTCCAGCCACATCTGCCAGCAGTGGCTGCGTGAGCTGGCCGGTTGGGGGATCCACCTGGATCCCGAGAACACCCGTGAATCGGCCGATTGCCAGGGCCGGGTGATGACCTACCAGCGCCTGGGGATGTCCCCCGAGTCCTTCCGCCTGTGCGACGCGCGTCGGACGCTGGTGATCCTCGACGAGATCCACCACGCCGGAGACGCCCGCACCTGGGGCGACGCGCTGCGCCATGCCTTCCAGGGGGCCACCCGTCGCCTGCTGTTGTCCGGCACGCCCTTCCGGAGCGACAACCGACAGATTCCCTTTGTGCGCTATACCCACGGCCACTTTGGAACCAGCGCCAGCGACTTCACCTACGGGTATGGCGAGGCGCTGAAGGACGGCTACTGCGCCCCGATCTTCTTCCCTCACCACGACGGCGAGTTCACCTGGGAGCGCGGAGGCGAGGAGCACCGGGCCGACTTCCGACAGGTGCTGGGCGGACGCGCCTCGGCCGACCGCCTGCGCACGGCCCTGGACCCCCGCGGAGCCTACGTCGGCAGCCTCCTGGAGGAGGCCCACCGCCACCTGATGGACCTTCGCCGCAAGCACCCGGAGGCAGGCGGGATCGTCTTCGGGCGGGACGTGGCCAACGTGCGGGCCCTGGCCGAGGTCCTGACCCGGATCACGGGCCGGGCGCCGATCAGCGTCACCACCGACGATGCCGACGCCGGGGCCCGGATCCGTCGCTTCCGCGCGGCGGGCACCCCCTGGATCGTCTCGGTCAAGATGGTCTCGGAGGGGGTCGACATCCCTCGCCTGAGGGTCGGGGTCTTCCTCAGCAACATCCGCACCGAGATGTTCTTCCGCCAGGCCGCCGGCCGCCTGGTGCGCCTGGTGCCGGGACTCCAGGACCAGGCCGGCTACTTCTACATCCCGTCCCTGGCGCGGTTGGTGCGCTACGCCCGCGAAATGCAGACCGAACGCCGCCATGCGGTCGGAGCCCGCAAGTCGACCCTCCTGAACAGCGGTCATCCCGCCGAAGAACGCCCCCGGGAAGTGGAGGCCTCGGACTACCGGTTCCTGGATTCGCGGGGCCAGCAGGTGGGGATCATCGAGACCGGCCCGGCGGTGGAGGAAAACGGTCAGGGCCTTCTGGACTTCGCGCGGGACATCGCGATCCAGCAGGCCCGCCAACGCCGCGAACGCCTGCTGCGCCAGAGGCGCAACCAGAACCCGGCTCCCCGGCAGGAACCGGAGATGCTGCACGAGCGCAAGGAACAGATCCGTCGCAAGGGAGGCCGGATCTCCAGCCTGGTGAGGGAGGTGCACGCGCGCCACGGGGTCCCCTACGGGCAGATCCACGCCAGCCTGAATCGCTGCCAGGGCGTGCTTTCCCAGCAGCAGTGCACCCTGAGCCAACTGGAGGACCGCGAACGCCTGCTGGAGCACTGGGCCAGCCAGGGCCGCCTGGGAGCCTGAGGCCCGACCCCCCACCTGTGCGAAACGGCACAGGACGCTCTCCTCCGGCAGAGAAGCCTTCCGTGGGGGAAACGGGAGGTGAAGCCGTTGGGGGGCCCCGAGCCCGGAACATGGTTCAGGTCGCGTCGAGTTGCCCCCTGCGCGGCGGCGCTGGTCCTGCTGGCTTGCACCGCGGCCGTCTGGTGGTTCTGGTGGCAGGCAGCCACCCGACGGGAAGCCGCCCGCTTCCACCAACAGGTCACCCGCATGACCGCCGCCATTGATAAGTACCTCACCGACTACACGCGGCTGATCCAGGCCGGGGCCAGACTGGTCGCCACCACCGAGGACCTCTCGGCCGAGACCTGGCGGAAGTTCTACGAGGACCAGGACGTCCGGCGCCAATTCCCCGGGGTCCTGTACATCGATTTCGCCCCGGCCATCCCGGCCACAGGGCTGGATCGGCACATCCAGGAGATCCGCCAGAAGGGGCTCCCCGACTACTCGGTGTGGCCGACCGGGGAACGTGAGCTGTACGTCCCGGTCCTGTACCTGGAGCCTTTCGACGCCGGGGCCCGGCGGGTCGTGGGCTTCGACGAGGCTTCGGAACCGGTTCGCCGGGCAGCGCTGGAGCGGGCCCGGGACTCCGGCAAGGTGACCCTGTCCGGGAGGGTGGACCTGCTGAGCGAGGAGCAGTCCGGCGCCCAGCCGGGATGCCTGCTCTTCGCCCCGATCTATCAGGGCAGCCAGCCCCCCCCGGATCTGGCGGAGCGTCGGGCCCGGCTGCGCGGATTCGTCCTCCTGGCCTTCCGGCTCGAGGACTTCGTCCGATCGGCCTTGTGGGCCGAACCCGAGAACGTCACCCTCCGCATCCTGGATGGCTCCCAGGGCACTTCTCAAAGCCTCCTGTATGAAGGGCCTGCCCAGGCCGAATCGTCTCGGAAACCGGGCCACGTCTTCGAAGAGTCCAGGACCCTGGGAACGTGCGGTCGTCGCTGGACCCTGCAGTTCCGGACCTTCCACGACCGGGACGCCCTGGCCGACCGCTGGGCCTCCAACGGCATCCTGGCAGCCGGCTTCCTGATCAGCCTGCTGAGCTTCCTCTTCCTCTGGGCCTTGGGGCGGACCCAGGAGCACGCCCGGACCCTGGCCCACGAGCGGACCGCCGCCTTGCGGGAGAGCGCCAGCCGTCTGCGGGCCATCACCGATTCGGCCCACGACGCCATCCTGATCCTCGACCACGAGCTGCGCATCTCGTACTGGAACCCGGCGGCCGAGAGACTCTTCGGCTTCATCGGCGAGGAGGTGATCGGCCGCGAGGTCGCCGATCTTCTGGCCGCCCAGCGCTTCCGCCACCGGATCCTCCGGGTCTTGCGCGAGATCTCCGAAACCGGCTCGGCGGGAACCTTCGGACCCGTCTTCGAGCTGACCGGGCTGAAGAAGAACGGCGAGGTCTTCCCGGCTGAGGTCTCGATCTCGGCCATCCCCGTCGCGGGACACTGGCACACCGTCGCCGTGGTCCGGGACCTGACCGAACGCCGCCGAGCGGAGGATGAGCGCGTGGCCCGCGAGGCTGCCGAAGAGGCCAGCCGGGCCAAGAGCGGATTCGTGGCCAACATGAGCCACGAGATCCGCACCCCGTTGAACGCCATCCTGGGCTTCACCCAGATCCTGGAGAAGGACCCGGACCTGACCTCCCGACAGGCCGAGAGCCTGCGAACCATCAGCCGCAGCGGGGCGCACCTCCTGGGCTTGATCAACGACATCCTGGACATGTCCCGAATCGAAGCCGGGCGCATCACCCTGACCCAGGCCCCGTTCGGCCTGATCGACCTGCTGCGGGATCTGGAGACCATGTTCCGGGTCCGCGCCCAGGGCAAGGGCCTGGAGCTGCGGGTTGAGTTGGACCCCGAGCTGCCCCAACAGGTGGTTGGAGACGAGGGCAAGCTGCGCCAGGTCTTCATCAACCTGCTGGGCAACGCGGTGAA